>OGQQ01000794.1_pt1 | contig 28715 bp, 21 predicted proteins | sample 1553281 | NCBI WGS metagenome assembly OGQQ01 (sample SAMEA2579937, study PRJEB22360) | human gut metagenome | biome: human gut; feature: human-associated habitat; material: faeces | place: Denmark | collected 2008/2010 | reverse complement strand
ATGACTATTGTGTATATTACTTAGGAGAACTTCCTAATGTATTTGAAGGTAATGATGTCACGGTAACTTTTTTGCCGTTTAATGTAATTACATTTGAGAATATAGGTGGCTATTATACAAAGGCTATTGTTGGTGCAGCATGCTATGTGAATTATGCTGAATAATAAAAATTGTTATAATACGCTAACATGAACATAATGATAGATCTTGATAACACAAAGAAAAGTTATAGGAATGCATAAAGAACCTACCGCTTGGGCAAATTAGTTTTGAAATGAAAACTATATCCATAACAAGGAGCTATTATGCAGACAGGAACAGCAAGTATACGTTTTGAGAGGCCGCCCCGCATTCTGCAGGCGGCCTCTGTTGTTGGACCCAAAGAGGCAGAGGGACCATTTGGCGCACTATTTGATGAAATTGATCCTGACGGAAAGTGTGGACAGGATAATTGGGAACAGGCAGAGAGTGAGCTTCAAAAGCGAGCCGTAAAGAAAGTAATTGAGAAGGCACATCTTTTGCCGAAGCAGATTCGCTATGTATTTGCAGGTGATTTGCTTGGCCAGTGTATCGCAAGCAGTTTTGGAATTAGTGAACTAAACTGCCCGACAATTGGCATGTATGGTGCTTGCTCTACAATGGGACTTACACTTTCAACGGGTGCTATGTTTGTGAATGCAGGATATGCAGATCATGTACTTTGTGTGACAAGCAGCCATTATGCCTCTGCCGAGAGGCAGTTTCGCTTCCCATCTGATTATGGAAACCAGAGACCACTCAGTGCAGAATGGACTGTAACAGGTTCAGGAGCTGTTGTACTTGAAAGTGTTCAGACACACACTGCAACCCAACTCGACATTCCACTTGCCAAAATCACAGGAGTAACGACAGGAAAAATCGTAGACTATGGAATAACAGATTCAATGAATATGGGTGCGGCGATGGCTCCTGCCGCATGTGATACGATTGTGCAGCATTTTGAAGATTTTAAGACAAAACCAAGCGATTACGACAAGATCATTACAGGCGATCTTAGCCAGATAGGTAGTAAACTATTAATTGATTTGCTTCGCGAAAAAAAGATTGATATTTCTGATCGTCATATGGACTGTGGACTGGAAAGCTTTAAACGAAAAGAGCAGGATGTTCACGCAGGTGGAAGCGGATGTGGCTGCAGTGCTGTGATATTGGCTTCGTATATCTTGCCTCAGATTCAAAAAAAGATCTGGAAACGTGTGCTTTTTGTTCCGACAGGCGCGCTTTTGTCAAAGATTTCATTTAATGAAGGTGCAAGCATTCCAGGCATTGCACATGCAGTAGTCATCGAAGCGCTTGACCCATTCGATGAACGTTTTGAGAAGAAACAAAAGGCTATGTCATTAGCAGAAGGAGGCAAATCATGCAGGAATATCTAATTGCATTTGCAGTCGGTGGCACGATCTGTGCGCTTTCACAGCTTCTGATGGACAAGACAAAGCTGATGCCAGGTCGAATTATGGTTATTCTTGTGGTTACAGGAGTAGTTTTAGGTGCATTCGGCATCTATGAGCCATTTAAAGAGTGGGCAGGAGCAGGGGCAAGTGTGCCGCTTCTTGGTTTTGGCAATACGCTCTGGAAAGGTGTCAAAAAAGCAGTCGATGAGGAAGGGCTTGGCATCTTTAAGGGCGGACTGACAGCCAGCTCAGCAGGTATCTGTGCAGCGCTGGTATTTGGATATCTTGCATCGTTAGTCAGTCATCCAAAACTAAAAAAATAAAATAGAAAGAGATTACCACATCGTATAAAGGTAATCTCTTTTTTATAAGCTTTGAAAATTGACTTGCTTCTATGAAAGAACTCATTTATAATAATGCTATACGATAATATATAAAATATTTGTAGGAAAATATAAATGAGAAGAATATGGTTTTGGTGATGAGAGAGGAATAGAAAGGAGACGATTTGAATACGGAAGTAAAGAATGTAATAATAGCAACAGATGGAAAAGCACAGTATGATACTAGTGCAAAACGTTTGTTGGCGCAGAAAAATATATTGGCACATATATTAGTCAGGACTGTTGATGAGTTTAAGGAGATGAAGCCAGAAGAAGTTATATCATATATAGAAGGAGAACCAAAGATAGGAACTGTTCCGATAGAGCCTGGAATGACAAATATGATGAAATCTAGTCAATCAGGTCAGAAAATAAAGGAAATGAATACAGAAGACGTTGAGATAAATGAAGGGATGATTCGATTTGATATTATTTTTTATGTACGCATGAAGGATGGAATTTCGCAAATTATTGTAAACATAGAAGCTCAAAAAGCAGAACCTATTGCGTATAAAATAATAAATAGATCAGTTTTTTATGTCAGTCGTCTTATATCATCCCAAAAGGAAAGGGATTTTGTTAAGTCGAATTATGATGATATAAAAAGGGTTTTTAGTATTTGGATTTGCATGAATATGTCAGGTAATACCATGAGTCATATTCATCTTGTAAAAGATGATATGCTGGGAGAGTATAATTGGAAGGGAAATATTAATCTAATAAATATTATATTAATTGGAATAACAAATGAACTTCCAGCGGTTGATAAAAAATACGAGTTACATCGATTAATTAGCACATTGCTGTCTAATCAGTTAAAACCAAATGAAAAATTTGAAATCATTGAAAAAGAATATGGAATTCCACTTACGGAAGATTTAAGAAAGGATGTGAATGTTATGTGTAATCTGAGTCAGGGAATTGTAGACGATACTGAAATGAAGATTGTAATAAATATGTATAAAAATAATTTTACTTTAGAACAGATTTCATTGGCAACGAAAAAAAGTATTGCGGAAATTGAAAGAATAATTAATGAAAATAGTATAGCATTACCACAAAGATAGACGGTAAATCTATGAAAGATTTAACTAGGAGGATATACAATGGCAATGGAAAAATACATGATGGCGCTGGATCAGGGAACAACTAGCTCTCGCTGCATTTTATTTGACCGAAAGGGAAATATCTGCAGTGTTGCTCAAAAGGAATTTGAGCAGCATTATCCAAAGCCAGGCTGGGTAGAGCATGACCCGATGGAAATTTGGGCATCACAGGTGAGTGTATTATCAGAGGCAATGAATAAAATAGCAGCGCTTCCTGAGCAGATTCATGCAATCGGCATTACGAATCAGCGAGAGACTACGATCATTTGGGATAAAAAGACAGGTCGTCCAATTTATCCGGCAATCGTATGGCAATGCCGCCGTACAAGTGAGCGAATTGATCGTCTAAGAGCAGATGGTATGACGCAAAAGGTTCGTGAAAAGACAGGATTAGTTCCAGATGCTTATTTTTCAGCAACAAAAATTGAATGGATCTTAGATCAGGTGCCAGGAGCCAGAAAGCGTGCACAGGAGGGCGAGCTTCTTTTTGGAACGGTTGATTGCTGGCTTGTATGGAAACTGACAAGCGGCGCTGTACATGCAACAGATTACACAAACGCATCAAGAACAATGTTGTTTAACATTCATACGCTGGAGTGGGATAAGGAACTTTTGGAATACTTTAATATTCCGCAATCTATGCTTCCAAAGGTTCTTCCAAGCAGCTGCATTTACGGAAAAACAGATCCAGAGGTTACAGGTGGTGCTATTCCGATTGCGGGAATTGCGGGAGACCAGCAGGCAGCACTTTTTGGTCAGTGCTGTTTTGAGCCTGGTGATGTGAAGAATACATATGGAACAGGATGCTTTCTTTTGATGAATACAGGTGCAGAGCCGGTAAGCTCTGATCATGGACTTGTCACAACAATCGCAGCAGGTTCGCCGGGTGAAGTGCAGTATGCGCTTGAGGGAAGTGTGTTTGTTGCAGGAGCGACAATTCAATGGCTTCGTGATGAGCTTTGGATGATTAGAAGTGCTTCTGAGACAGAAAGCTTATGTCAGTCTGTTGAGGATACGGCAGGTTCTTATCTGGTGCCGGCATTCACAGGACTTGGTGCACCATATTGGAATCAATATGCAAGAGGTACGTTTGTAGGACTGACAAGAGGTGTAAGCCGTGCTCATTTTGTGCGCGCGGCCGTTGAATCACTTGCGTATCAGGTACATGATGTGCTTGAAGCAATGGAGCAGGACAGCGGTTATACAATTGAGATATTAAAGGCAGATGGCGGTGCAAGTGCAAATAATTTCCTTCTGCAGTTTCAGGCAGATATTCTTGATGCACAGGTAGATCGTCCAGGATGTATCGAGACAACAGCACTAGGTGCAGCTTACCTGGCAGGCCTTGCAACAGGATATTGGAAAGATAAAGAAGAGATTCGTGCTAATTGGCAGCTGCAGCGCTCATTTATGCCGTCAATAGGAGAGACAAAGAGAAAGCAAAAGCTAAAGGGCTGGAAAAAGGCAGTTCGCTGTGCGCTTTTCTGGGCAAATGATGAAGAAGAATAAAAAAGAAGGCAGTCCCGATAAGGATTGCCTCTTTTGTTTAAGAATTAATTCTGTTCGCTTTGATTTTTCTGATACTCCAGTGCAGCACCGATGAAGCCCTTAAACAGTGGATGTGGGCGATTTGGTCTTGACTTTAATTCTGGATGAGCCTGGGTACCAATAAACCACGGATGATTTGGAAGCTCGATCATCTCTACAATGCGGCCGTCTGGTGAGATACCAGAAAGAGTCATGCCGTGAGAAGTGAGGGCAGCACGGTAATCGTTGTTGACCTCATAACGGTGACGATGACGCTCTGCGATTTTCTCAGTGCCGTAAAGCTGATAAGCCTTTGTGTCCTTTCCTAAGATACATGGATAAGAGCCAAGACGTAATGTACCACCGATATCAGTGACACCATTTTGATCTGGCATCAGATGGATAACTGGATGAGCGGTTTGCGGATCAAGCTCAATGCTGTGTGCATCGCGAATGTCAAGAACATGACGGGCAAACTCAACGATTGCCATCTGCATGCCAAGGCACAGGCCAAGGAATGGAATGTTATTTTCACGCGCATAGCGGATAGAGGTAATCATGCCCTCAATACCACGATCACCAAAGCCGCCAGGAACGATAACACCGGATACATCCTTTAATTGTTCAGCTACATTCTCAGTTGTTACCTGCTCAGAATCAACCCATTTGATAGTTACACTTGCATGATGAGCAACACCGCCGTGCTTAAGTGCCTCAACAACACTGATATATGCATCGTGAAGTGCGGTATACTTTCCGACAAGAGCAACGGTTACAGAGCTTGTCGGATTCTTCCATGCATCCACCATAGCTTTCCACTCGTCAAGATCAGGTTTTGGACTATCAAGACCAAGGCATTCGCAGGCAACGTCTGCTAAATGTTCTTCCTCAAGCATAAGCGGAACCTCATATAATACGTCACAGTTCAAATTTTCTAATACGTGGCTGACTGGAACATTACAAAACAGACCGATCTTAGCCTTCATCTGGTCGCCCATTGGGTAATCGCTGCGGCACATGATGACATCTGGCTGAAGTCCCATTCCCTGAAGCTCTTTAACGCTTGCCTGTGTAGGCTTTGTTTTCAGCTCCTGAGAAGCAGATAGATACGGGATCAGGGTAACATGAATCAGCATAGAATTGTTGCGGCCAACCTCATGCTGGAACTGACGGATAGACTCTAAAAACGGCTGACTCTCGATATCACCGACAGTACCGCCAACCTCGATAATGGCAATTTCTGTCTTATCAGTTGTAAAATTGCGGTAGAAACGATCCTTAATTTCATTTGTGATGTGAGGGATTACCTGCACGGTACCGCCGCCGTAATCGCCACGGCGCTCGCGCTGCAGTACGCTCCAGTAAACCTTTCCAGTGGTAACATTGGAATTGCGGGTGAGGCTTTCATCGATAAAGCGCTCATAGTGACCAAGATCAAGATCAGTCTCAGCGCCGTCATCGGTGACAAACACCTCTCCGTGCTGAACCGGGTTCATAGTTCCTGGGTCAATGTTGATATAAGGGTCGAATTTTTGCATAGTAACGGTGTAGCCGCGCGCCTTTAACAGACGGCCAAGTGATGCGGCAGTGATTCCTTTTCCAAGTCCGGATACGACGCCTCCGGTGACAAATACGTACTTAACAGGCATAATTACCTCCTCTGAAGAAAAATAAAAGTGTCAATAGTAAAATGCGCGTATGAACTATTCAGCCATATAAAATAAATCCATATATTACAGAAAGCAATTTTACTGGCTCTGAATAGTCAACAAAATCAGAGTTATTATACAACCATTTTTTTTTCAGCGCCACTATTATTTCACAGAAATTTTATTGCAATATTGCATGTTCAATTATATAATAGTTACAGTTTACTTCTCATGTATGTTTCTTAGACTTTGCTAAAGCAGCTTTATAAGGCACGCATGATGGGTACTGAAAATGAAGAAAGGTGAGGAACGAATGGACGACAGGGAAAGAAAACCTGATAACAGGAATAACAAAAAACGAAATTATCAGTTGTATATAATCTTGGCGATTGTAGCAGCAGTTACTGTTGCACTGATAACGGGACTGGATTCTCTAGTCAAGAAAAGTACGACAAAAAAGGTAACGTACGATGAGTTTGTGGAAGCAGTAGAGGAAGGAAAGGTAGATTCAGTAAAGATTTCCAGCGCAAGAGTAACATTTACGCTGACAGATGATCTTCGTATGACTTACTATACGCCATATCTTCCAGATTCAAATTTACTTCCTATGCTGAATGAGGCAGGTGTAGAATATACGGGTACGGAGGATAGCTCAGGCTCAGCTATACTTGAATTTATTTTAGTGTATATTCTTCCATTTGCATTGATCTGGATTCTGATGGGATTTTTTATGCGCCGTATCGGAGGAGGTTCCGGCGGCATGATGGGCATTGGAAAGGCGAACACAGCAACTAATATGAGCCGTGCAACTGGTGTAACATTTGCTGATGTGGCTGGTGAGGACGAAGCAAAGGAGTCATTGACAGAGATTGTTGATTTCTTACACAATCCACAGAAATATGTGCAGATCGGTGCCAAGCTTCCGAAGGGCGCACTTCTTGTAGGTCCTCCAGGAACAGGAAAGACGCTTTTGGCAAGAGCCGTTGCAGGCGAGGCTAAGGTTCCGTTCTTCTCATTGTCTGGTTCTGATTTTGTAGAGATGTTTGTCGGTGTTGGTGCATCAAGAGTGCGTGATTTATTTAAGACTGCACAGCAGAATGCACCGTGTATCATTTTTATTGATGAGATCGATGCTATCGGTAAGACAAGAGATACACGCTACGGTGGAAATGATGAGCGTGAGCAGACATTAAATCAGCTGCTCTCTGAGATGGATGGATTTGATGCTTCTAAGGGTGTACTTGTCATGGCAGCGACTAATCGTCCTGAGATTCTTGATAAGGCACTTCTTCGTCCGGGTCGTTTTGACCGACGTGTCATCGTAGATAAGCCTGATCTTAAAGGTCGTATTGCAATCTTAAAGGTTCATGCAAAGGATGTGCGAATGGATGATTCTGTTGATTTAGAGGCAATTGCGCTTGCAACAAGTGGTGCTGTAGGTTCAGATCTTGCTAATATGATCAACGAGGCAGCGATCACTGCAGTAAAAAGAGGAAGTCAGGTGGTATCTCAGAAGGATCTTCTTGAGGCTGTCGAGGTTGTTCTTGTCGGTAAGGAAAAGAAGGACCGCGTCATGAATCAGAAAGAAAGACGTATCGTTTCCTATCATGAGGTTGGCCATGCACTTATCAGTGCACTTCAAAAGGATTCAGAACCTGTACAGAAAATCACAATTGTACCAAGAACAATGGGTGCGCTCGGCTATGTAATGCAGACACTGGCAGAGGAAAAATTCCTAAATTCCAAGGAAGAAATCTTAAATATGGTTGTCATGGCGCTCGGAGGACGTGCCGCAGAGGAACTTGTCTTTAACAGCGTGACAACTGGTGCATCAAATGATATTGAGCAGGCAACTGCCTATGTCAGAAATATGATTACAATGTATGGTATGTCAGATGAATTTGGTCTGATGGCACTTGAGACAGTAGAAAACCAGTACTTGGACGGACGCAGAGTGCTAAATTGCGCTGATGCAACGGCTGCTCAGATTGATCAGGTAGTAAAGGAAACGCTTAAGAAATGCTATGAGCAGGCAAAGCAGATGCTTTCTGAGAACAGAGAGGTCATGGATCATCTGGCAGAGTTCTTAATTAAAGAAGAAACAATTACTGGAAAAGAGTTCATGGAAATCTTCCATAAATATCGTCTGGAGCAGATGGAACGCCAGGTTGGTATGGACGTATCAGACAACACAAACGAATAAAGAACAAAACATATTGATTTAATCTATTATGGACGCTCATTTATAAAAGAAGCACAATTTTTTTATGTTGATTTGCTTTGCTTATGAATGGGCGTTTTTTAAGGAGTACGTATGGAGCAAGATGATTTTTTAGCACGAAAAGAGCAGATATTAAATCGCAATTCTGCGAAGAATTTCAAAGAATTTAATATTGAAAATGAATTAAAAAAGTTACCTGCAAAGCCGGGCGTCTATCTGATGCATGATGCCTCGGACGAGATTATTTATGTCGGAAAGGCGATTAAGCTTTGTAATCGTGTACGCCAGTATTTTCAGCGCAGTAAAAAGCCGTCTGCCAAAATCGAGCAGATGGTTTCTCATGTTTCATATTTCGAATATATTGTGACAGACTCTGAGATGGAAGCACTGATTTTAGAGTGCAACCTGATAAAGAAACATCGTCCGCGCTATAATACGATGCTTATGGATGACAAGGCATACCCGTATATTAGAATTACAGTCGATGAAGATTTTCCAAGAGTCATGCTTGCGCATAAGCAGGTGCGTGATAAGAGCCGTTATTTTGGACCATATCCGAGCGGACTGGCTGTTAAGGACACACTAGAACTAGTGCATAAGCTCTTTGGAATTCGCACCTGTAATCGTGTGCTGCCGCGCGATCAGGGAAAGGAACGTCCTTGCTTGAATTATCATATCGGTCAGTGTATGGGACCATGCCAGGGGTATGTCACAAAAGAGGAATATGGGAAACAGATTGACCGCGTGATTTCGCTGCTTAATGGAAATTATGTGCAGCTGAGAAAAGAACTCGAGGAAAAAATGAAAGCTGCGGCGGCAGAACTTGAGTTTGAAACGGCTGCAAAATACAGAGATCTTGCAGAAAGCATTACAAAAATTGCCCAACAGCAAAAGATTACAGACAGCAGTTCATTAAATGACCGTGATGTGATTGCCAGTGCAATAGAAGGCGCTGATGCAGTTGTACAGGTCTTTTTTGTCCGTGAAGGCAAGCTGATTGGCCGTGATCACTATCATGTCAGCGTAGCCGGCGGCGATACCGAGGCAGATGTTTTAAGCAGTTTTGTAAAACAATATTATGCAGGAACACCATTTCTTCCCGGTGAAATTTATATTCCATGCGAGCTAGAGGATATGGAAGTGATTGGCAGCTGGCTAACGAAAAAACGTGGCAAAAAGGTTGAAATTCTAGTGCCCAAGCGAGGCCGTAAGGAAAAAATGCTTGAACTTGCTGCGCAGAATGCAAAGATTGTTCTGCGCCAGGATAAGGATCGCATAAAGCGCGAAGAGGAACGCACAACAGGTGCGCTAAAGGAAATCGAAGGCTGGCTAAACTTGACGCATATTAACCGCATAGAAGCATATGATATTTCTAATACAAGCGGTATGGAATCAGTTGGATCTATGGTTGTTTTTGAAGGTGGAAAGCCAAAAAGAAACGATTACAGAAAGTTCAGGATAAAAAGCGTGCAGGGGCCAAATGATTATGCCTCAATGTACGAGGTGCTGACAAGGCGTTTCGAGCGTGCAAAAACAGGCAGTGAAAGCACATCCGACAGTTTCGTGCGTCTGCCAGACGTCATCATGATGGACGGTGGACGAGGTCAGGTCAATATGGCGCTTGAAGTCTTGGGAAAATTGGAAATGTCCATTCCAGTATGCGGCATGGTAAAGGATGATCATCATCACACAAGAGGCTTGTATTATAATAACATAGAGCTTCCAATCGACACACATTCAGAAGGATTTCATTTAATTACACGCGTGCAGGACGAGGCACATCGCTTCGCCATTGAATACCATAAAAGTCTGCGCGGCAAAAAAGAAATTCATTCTATTTTAGACGATATTCCAGGCATAGGACCAAAGCGCAGACTGGCATTAATGCGTCAGTTTGGAGATATTAATGAAATCCGCGAGGCCACAGTCGCACAATTAGCAGATGTCGAAGGGATGAACGAGCGCGCCGCCGAGTCGGTCTATGAGTTTTTTCATTCAGTAGTTTACAAAACGGACACAAATTGATACAATGAAGAAAAAAAGGAGATAAATTTATGAGCGGAGTTACTATTTCAGCATTAATTAAAAAAATGAATTTGGAACTTTTGACAAAAGAGATAAATACAGACAAGATCAAACTGTATCATCCGGATGTTAATCGTCCGGCACTGCAGCTGGCGGGCTATTACGAGCATTTTGATCGTGAGCGTGTTCAGCTGATTGGTGTTGTTGAGTATACCTATATGCAGCGCATGACAGAAGAGCAGCGTCTGGAAAATTATGAAAAGTTGCTTTCAAGCGAGATTCCATGTATCATCTTTTCCACAAATAATAGACCTGGTGAGACATTTTTAAAGATTGCAAGCAAATATAAGGTTCCTGTTATGCTTTCTGAGAAAAAGACCTCTCCTTTGATGGCAGAGATAATTCGTTGGTTAAATGTTGAGCTGGCACCGACAATCTCAATTCATGGTGTGTTAGTCGATGTTTATGGTGAAGGTGTGCTGATTACTGGAGAGAGCGGCATTGGAAAGAGCGAGGCAGCGCTGGAGCTTATAAAGCGAGGCCATCGTCTTGTATCTGATGATGTTGTAGAGATACGTAAGGTAAGTGATGAGACATTAGTTGGAAGTGCACCAGATATCACAAGACATTTTATCGAGCTTCGAGGCATAGGAATTATCGATGTTAAGACATTATTTGGTGTCGAGGCAGTTAAAAACACGCAGGCAATCGATATGGTTATTAACTTGGAGGATTGGGATAAGGATAAGGAATATGATCGTCTTGGTCTGGAGGATCATTATCCCGAGTTTCTTGGAAACAAGATCGTCTGCCACAACATTCCGATTCGTCCGGGCAGAAACCTTGCGATTATTGTAGAGTCAGCGGCTGTCAACTACCGTCAGAAGAAGATGGGCTATAATGCAGCTAGAGAGCTGTATAATCGTGTACAGCAAAATCTTGCCAGGAGAGATGACGATTGATGGAATTTATGGAAATGGAAAGACAATTACAGGATAATGTTACAAAGAGGCTTCAGGCTATTTTAGAACCAGAGGATCTTCTTTTTGATGAGCCGATGAAGGACTACACGACTTTTCGAGTTGGAGGACCGGCAAAATGGATGGCAGCTCCGCAGGATGAGCAGCAGCTTCGCGTAATTTTAAAAATTTGCAGAGAACTGCAGATTCCATGCTTTATTCTTGGACGCGGCAGCAATCTGCTTGTCAGCGACAAAGGTTTTGACGGCGTGATTGTAAACTTACGAAAACATTTCAATAAAATTGAAGTAGATCGCGAAAATAAAACAATCACAGCAGAGGCAGGCGCATCACTTCCGGCTGTGTCACAGGCGGCACTATCTGCAGGACTTACAGGTCTTGAATTTGCTGCTGGCATTCCTGGAACAATGGGTGGCGGTCTGTTTATGAATGCAGGCGCGTATGGCGGCGAGCTAAAACAGGTTGTAACAGAAGCAACTGTAATGACAAAGGACGGCATGATTTTACATGTGCCGGCAGAGCAGATGGCACTTGGTCATCGTCTTAGCAGCTTTATGCAGACTGGTGAGATTATTCTTTCTGTTAAGATGCAGTTAACACAGGGAAATCCAGTTGTAATTAAAGAAACTATGGATGATTTTAACAGTAGGCGAAGAGAGAAGCAGCCGCTTGAATACCCAAGTGCAGGAAGCACCTTTAAGCGTCCAGCAGGTTATTTTGCCGGAAAGCTGATCGAGGATGCAGGCCTTAAGGGATTTTCAGTCGGTGGAGCACAGGTTTCAAAAAAGCATGCTGGCTTTGTAATCAATACTGGTTCTGCAACCGCAGCTGATATTTGGAATCTTTGCAATGAGATACAAAACAGGGTTCAAAATGAGTTTGGTGTAACGTTGGAAATGGAAATTCAGAAGCTTGGTTCATTTGAGCAGCAAAAAACAAAGGGTTAAAAAATGAGAATTGTAATTGTAACAGGAATGAGCGGTGCAGGAAAAACAACTGCACTCAAGATGCTTGAGGATATGGGTTTTTACTGCGTTGACAATTTGCCAATTCGCCTGATTGAAAAGTTTGTTGAGCTGATTAAGGGTGGCGGCACTGAGGCAAATGATATAGCGCTGGGCATTGATATTCGTAATCCTGAGTTTATTGGACTTATGAGCGAGGTCATTACGCAGCTAAAGCAGGAAGAAATTGACTGTAAGGTTTTGTTTCTTGAAGCATCAGATGAATGTCTTATTAAGCGTTATAAGGAAACACGCCGCAGCCATCCGCTGTCACAGGGACAGCGAGTAGAGGTTGGAATTGCAAAAGAGCGAAAGTTAATGGCAGAATTGCTTTCTAAGTCCGATTATGTCATAAACACGTCGCAGCTTCTGACAAGAGAACTTAAGGCACAGCTAGAAGATATACTTTTAAAAGGCTTTGATTATAAAAATCTTTTTGTGACAGTGCTTTCATTCGGCTTTAAGTATGGAATACCTACAGATGCTGATCTTGTCTTTGATGTGCGATTTTTGCCAAATCCGTACTATTTTGAAAACATGAGACTGCTGACAGGAAATGATGCACCTGTTCGCGACTATGTTATGAGTTCAGACACGGCAAAAGTATTTTTAGAAAAGCTCACCGATATGGTGACATTTCTGATTCCCCATTATATTGATGAGGGAAAATCCCAGCTAGTCATAGCAATCGGCTGTACAGGCGGCAAGCACCGCTCTGTTACGATCGCCAATGCACTTTATGAAAAATTAAAGGGCAAAGAGGGCTATGGGCTGAGACTTGACCACAAGGATATTGAGAAAGATGGAAGAAGAAAATAAGAAAGAAAAAGAAGGAGCCTCCTTTTCCATGCAGGTAAAGGAGGAGCTTTCCTACGTAGAAGGAACATCACGCCACTGTAAGCTGGCAGAGTTAGCAGCGTTAGTTCTTTGCTGTGGACGGCTGGTGGACAGGAAAAAAGATGATGGTTATAAAGATAGTTGTATTAGTAAAACGTTACTTTTCGAGTCAGAAAATGAAACAGTTTTAAGAAAGTACTTTACTTTTGTACAAAAAACATTTAATATAGAGTTAATGCGTGTATACAAGGGAAACGGATATGCTTTAGAGCTGAATGAACAAGACACAAAAACGGTTTTGCAGGCAATAGAGCTTTCTGAAGGGGAGCCCCTGGAGAATTGCGTTGCAGACAGCAGACTTTTGCTTCGAAATTGCTGCCGCAGGGCTTTTGTCCGGGGTTGTTTTCTGGCATCCGGCTCAATCAGTGCGCCGCAGAAAGGGTATCATTTTGAAATCGTTACCGTTTCAGAAAAGCGAGCGCAGCAACTGCAGCAGATCATCCGCACTTGTGGGATTGATGTAAAAACAGTGGTACGAAAAAAGTATCATGTAGTTTATGCAAAAGAAGGAGAGCAAATCGGAGATCTGTTAAGTTTGATGGAAGCACCAAAAGCCAGAATGAATTTTGAAAACATTCGCATTCTAAAGGATGTCCGCAACAGTGTGAACCGCAAAGTAAATTGTGAGGCTGCCAATCTGAATAAAACGGCAAATGCCTCATTGGAGCAAGTTAGAGATATTGAATATATCAGTGAATATTACGGCCTGGAGAGCTTACCTGAAAATTTAAGACAGGCCGCACGTCTGCGTCTTGAAAAACCAGACGCCTCTCTGACAGAACTGGGAAAAATGATGGACCCGCCAGTAAGTAAATCAGGTGTTAACCATCGTTTTAAGAAACTAAAGGCATTAGCGGATCAGATGAGAGAAAAAGGAGGAAGATTATGATAACAAAGACAATTACAGTAGAGATTCCAGCAGGACTAGAAGTACGCCCGGTGGCTGTTCTCGTTCAAGTGGCAAATCAGTATAACAGCAGCATTTACGTAGAGAGTGGAAACAAGAAAGTAAATGCAAAGAGCATTATGGGACTGATGACATTAGGACTTCGTGCAGGTGAGTCTGTTACTGTACATGCAGATGGTTCAGATGAGGAAGACGCTGTAGCTAAGATCGAGGCATATCTGACAGGAAGAGCAGTTATCAATGCAAGAGCATAAATAATAATTCTGATAAAAAAAGCCGTGTGAGCATCACTGCCCACACGGTTTTCTTGTTTTTATTCATAATCAGCAGTATTTGTTAGGAGTTTAAAGCCGCCCCAATATCGAAAGATTGCTTTTGCCAGAATTTTGTCACGTGCAACATAAGTATTATTCCAGTATCGCGAATCTTTTGAGTTATTTCTGTTATCACCCATCATAAAATAGCAGCCCTCGGGAACCTGAAACTGCATACCGTCGTTTGCGATAACCCATTCCTCTTTCAAATAATCCTCTTTTAATGGAGTAGTGGAGTCATTTATATATACCTTGCTGTCTTTTATTGTGACAGTCTCACCTGGAAGTCCAATGATTCGCTTGATGTAGTTTATAGATTCGTTGTCAGGATACTTAAAGATTACTATGTCACCACGCTTTGGATCCTCCATAAGATAAGAAAGACGAAAACCGAACAATCGATCACCAGTCATGATTGTGTTTTCCATTGAGCCAGATGGCACCTTTGCATTTAACAGAATAAAATTGTTAATCAAAAGTGCAGCAACAATGGCAATGCCTATGCTGATCACATATTCAAGAATATTTTTTGCTGTTGATTCTTTTTCATCCGTTTTCTTACTGTCTTTTTTTTCATTCGTTTGCAGGTCATTTTCCTGCTCAGAAATATTGTTTTGCTCCATATGAGTACCTGTACCTTTCTCTTTGCTGTAACACTGCTGCAGCTGAAAATTTGCGTAAACGCTTTTGTACGAGTATAGCATAAACGAAAGGAAAAGTCTATTGTCAATTGGCGCTTTGCAACTAATGTTTGCTTTTCGCACGGAAAAATGATAAAATATGTTATAGTTCGCGTGATCTTTAAAAGGAGAATCTCGTGAGCAGGAATTGTGATGAGAATTGACCACAAAAGAAGGAGGCTTCTATGGCATTTACACATCTTCATGTGCATACAGAGTATAGTCTGCTCGACGGCTCATGTAAGATAAAGGAATTAATTGACAGAGCAAAAGAGCTGGGGATGCAGTCCCTGGCGATTACAGATCACGGCGTCATGTACGGCGTGATTGATTTTTATAAAGCAGCAGTTAATGCAGGTATAAAGCCCATTATAGGCTGTGAGGTTTATGTGGCACCGGAATCAAGATTTGACAGAGAAGCAGGCGGACAGGGAGATGATCGTTATTATCATCTGGTGCTGTTAGCAGAAAATGATACAGGCTATCATAACCTGATGAAGATTGTTTCAAGAGGTTTTACGGAAGGCTATTATTATAAGCCGCGTGTAGATAAAGAACTTCTTGAAAAATATCATGAGGGCATAATTGCACTAAGTGCATGTCTGGCAGGTGAGGTGGCAAGAAATGTCACAAGAGGTCTTTATGAGGACGCAAAAAAAGCAGCGCTTTCCTATGAGAAAATTTTTGGAAAGGGAAATTTCTTTTTAGAACTGCAGGATCATGGAATCAGTGCACAGGCAACTGTTAATCAGGCACTTCTTCGTATGAGTGAGGAGACAGGGATTGAGCTTGTAGCAACAAATGATATTCATTATATAAATGCAGAAGACGCAGAGCCTCATGATGTACTTTTATGTATACAGACTGGAAAAAAGGTAAACGATGAGAACCGCATGCGCTACACGGGAGGCCAATATTATTTAAAATCTGAGCAGGAAATGCGTGATCTGTTTCGTTATGCACAGCAGGCGATTGACAATACAGCAAAAATTGCAGACAGATGTAATGTTGAGATTGAGTTTGGAAAGACAAAGCTTCCAAAGTTTTCTGTGCCGGATGGCTACACATCAGAACAGTATCTTGAGAAGCTTTGCCGTGAAGGATTGGTGCGCCGTTATGGTGAGGAGGCATCACAGGTAGAAAAACGTCTTGACTATGAGCTTGGTGTTATAAAAAAGATGGGCTATGTTGACTACTTTTTGATTGTGTGGGATTTTATTCATTTCGCAAAATCAAAAGATATAATGGTTGGTCCGGGACGAGGTTCAGCAGCAGGAAGTGTAGTTGCCTACAGTTTGGAGATAACAGATATTGAGCCGCTTCGCTATCAGCTTCTGTTTGAGCGTTTTTTAAATCCAGAGCGTGTATCTATGCCAGATATTGATGTAGACTTTTGCTTCGAGCGCCGTCAGGAAGTAATTGACTACGTTGTAGAAAAGTATGGCAAAGATCAGGTCGTTCAGATTGTTACATTTGGTACGCTTGCTGCCAAAAACTGTATCCGCGATGTTGGACGTGCACTTGATTTGCCATACTCGCTTTGCGATATGATTGCTAAGCTTATTCCGGCTGAATTAAATATGACAATTGACCGTGCATTAAATGTCAACCCAGAGCTTCGGTCTCATTATGACAGCGATCCGCAGGTTAAAAAACTTATTGATCTCTCAAAGAGGCTTGAAGGTCTTCCGCGTCATACATCAATGCATGCGGCTGGAGTTGTCATAAGCCAGCGTGCCGTAGATGAATATGTGCCGCTCTCAAGAGGAAGCGATGGTGCAGTTGTCACACAGTACACTATGACAGCCTTAGAAGAGCTAGGTCTTTTAAAAATGGATTTTCTGGGACTTAGGACGCTTACAGTTATACAAAATGCAGTAAATAATGTGAAGCGAAGTCAGGGCATTGCATTAGATATCAGTAACATTGATATGAATGATTCACAGGTACTTGCCTCAATTGGAACAGGTCATTGTGAAGGTATTTTCCAGCTTGAGAGTGCAGGAATGAAAAACTTCATGAAGGAGTTAAAGCCAGACAGTCTTGAGGATATTATCGCTGGAATTTCTCTATATCGCCCAGGTCCTATGGATTTTATTCCGAGATATTTAGAGGGAAAAAATAATCCGGAAAAAATCACATACGAATGCCCACAGTTAAAGCCGATTCTTGAACCTACGTATGGATGTATAGTGTATCAGGAGCAGGTTATGCAGATTGTTCGTGATCTTGCAGGCTATACGCTTGGACGAAGCGATCTTGTGCGCCGTGCAATGGCTAAAAAGAAAGCAGCTGTTATGGAGAAAGAGCGTCAGAATTTTGTGTACGGCAATGAAGAAGAAGGTGTTCCGGGATGTATTTCACGTGGAATTGATGAGAAAACGGCAAATCATATATATGATGAGATGATTGATTTTGCAAGATATGCGTTTAATAAGTCACATGCTGCAGCATATGCGGTTGTAGCATATCAGACGGCTTATTTAAAATATTATTATCCTGTTGAATATATGGCTGCACTTATGACGTCTGTAATTGAAAATTCTGGAAAAGTTTCTGATTATATTCAGGTTTGCCGTAAGATGGGAATTTCAATCGTTCCGCCTGATATAAATGCCGGTGAGTGGGATTTTTCTGTGCGCGATGGAAAAATCTGTTATGCATTATCTGCCATAAAAAGCATTGGAAGAAATGTTATTTTAGCGATGGTGCGTGAGAGAAAAGAAAATGGAGCATACACAGATCTTCAGAATTTCTTAGAGCGCATGTATGGCGGTGAGTTAAATAAACGAGCCGTTGAAAATCTGATAAAGTCAGGTGCGATGGACTGTATTGAAGGCAACAGAAGACAAAAAATGGAAGTTTATTCCTCTATTATGGATGAATTAGCCAGAGAACAGAAACACTCTATGACAGGACAATACAGCCTGATGGATTTTTTAGAGGGACCGCAGAAGGATGACTTTAAGATTTCATTCCCCAAGGTGCCAGAATATGAGCCAGGTGCACTTCTCGCAATGGAAAAAGAGGTGCTTGGAATTTATATCAGTGGTCATCCGCTAGAGGCTGACAGAAGTCTCATCGAGAAAAATATCACAGCAGTCAGCAGTGATTTTATTCAGGATGAGGAGACTGGAATGGCAAGGGTGCGAGATCAGGCCATTGTTACGGTGGCAGGAATGATTGCAGCAAAAACAGTTAAGACAACAAAGACAAACCAAATGATGGCATTTCTGACGCTTGAGGATTTACGAGGAACTCTTGAGGTGATTGTTTTTCCAAAAGATTACGAAAAATATCGCGCAATTCTCAGTCCAGATCAGAAAATTTTTGTTAAGGGTCGCGTGTCACTTGGAGATGAGGTGCAGGGAAAACTGATCTGTGAAAAGATAGTGGCATTTTCTGAGATTCCGGGTGAGCTGTGGATTCAGTTTCAAGATCTTGAAAGCTACCAAATGAATGAAAAGAAGCTTCTGTCTATGTTGGCACCGTGGGATGGAAAAGACACAGTAGTGGTTTATCTTTCCAACACAAGACAGTACCAAAAGCTGCCGCCAAGCCGATGTGTCGGCATTTGTCCACAGCTTATTGACCAGCTTGACCAAGTATTTGGAAAAGAAAATATAAAAACATTGAAAAAAATCAAGGAAAAGCTCTAAATTGTATTGAAAAACTTTGCAAAATCAATTAGAATAAGTATTGGTAAATTTTTAACACACTTTACCAGACAGCAAGAAAAACACAAAATGCAAAGCAAAAAGATAAGAAACATGTCAAGACAGCAAGGAGGAAACGTCATGGCAAATAAAGTAAAGACAATTGGTGTATTAACAAGTGGAGGAGATGCTCCAGGCATGAACGCCGCAATCCGCGCCGTTGTTCGTACCGGTATTGCGAAGGGTCTGAACGTAAAGGGTATTATGAGAGGTTACGCCGGACTGCTGAAAGAGGAGATCGTTGATATGGATTCTCGCAGCGTATCTGATATTATCCAGAGAGGTGGTACTATCCTTTACACAGCAAGATGTGCAGAGTTCCGTACAGAGGAGGGTCAGAAGCTTGGTGCAGAGATCTGCAGAAAGCACGGAATTGATGGTATCGTTGTAATTGGCGGTGACGGTTCATTTAATGGAGCATGTAAGCTGGCAAATCTGGGAATCAATACAATTGGTCTGCCGGGAACTATTGATCAGGATATTGCTTGTACAGATTATACCATCGGCTTTGATACTGCAATCAATACCGCAATGGAAGCAATTGATAAGGTAAGAGATACTTCTACATCTCATGAGCGCTGCAGTATCATTGAGGTTATGGGAAGAAGCGCAGGTTACATCGCTTTATGGTGTGGTGTTGCAAATGGTGCAGAGAATATTCTTCTTCCAGAGTATTATGATGGCGATGAGCAGGCACTGATCAATCAGATTATTGAGAATCGTAAGAAGGGTAAGAAGCATCATCTGATTATTAACGCAGAGGGTGTTGGTCATTCCGCAAGCATGGCAAAGAGAATTGAGGCTGCTACAGGCATTGAGACCAGAGCAACCATTCTTGGACATATGCAGCGTGGTGGAAGCCCGACCTGTCTGGATCGTTATTATGCATCTATGATGGGTGCTCGTGCCGTAGATCTTCTGTGTGAAGGTGCAAGCAACCGTGTAGTAGCATTCCGCGATGGTAAGTTCGTTGATTACGATATTAACGAGGCACTTGCTATGAAGAAGACTATCTCTCCATACGAGTACGAAGTAAGCAAGATGCTTTCCAGATAATATAAATGAAATACAAATAAACAATAAAGTGGCCCACGGTCTTGACTGTGGGCCATTTTTATAGGAAAATAACTTAAAAAAATAAGAAAAGAGGGCGATTTATGAATCAGCAGCAAAAATATATTTTAAACCTGCAGCGAAAATCAAGAGAGAGAAAGCGTGAGCAGGCATTTGTAATTGAGGGAAGAAAGATGTTTGAAGAGGCACCGGCAGATCGTATAAAAATGATAGTGGCATCAGAGTCTTTTTGCAAGAGTAAGGAAGGCGCTGCGCTTCTAAAGGGAAAGAAATTTGACGTAGTAAGTGATTCGATTTTTGAGACGCTTTCAGATACAAAGACACCGCAGGGTATTCTTGCAGTAGTAAAGCAGCAGCCGTATTCATTTGAAGAGCTGTTGGGAAAAGAAAAAGCATCATTTTTGCTTATCTTAGATCATTTACAGGATCCGGGAAATTTAGGAACAATTATGCGTGCAGCTGAGGCAGCAGGCGTGACTGGTATTTTAATGAGCAGTGACTGTGTTGATATCTACAATCCAAAGACAATACGAAGCACTATGGGTGCTCTTTACCGCGTGCCGTTTGTCGTATCAGAAGATTTTGCAGGCGATATAGAGCGCTTAAAAAAGGCAGGTGTAAGCACATATGCCGCTCACCTAGGCGCAACAATCAGCTACGAAGGAGCAGACTATAAAAAGCCTTGCGCATTTATGATTGGAAACGAGGCGAACGGTCTGTCAGATGAGGTAGCAGCGCTTGCAGACTGTAAGATTCTGATTCCAATGGCAGGACAGGTAGAATCATTAAATGCAGCAATGGCAGCCACTGTTTTGATGTTTGAGGCAGCAAGACAGAGACGGAATTGAGTTTACAGTGAACTGTAACAAAACTAGGCCTTCTGTCGATTTGCGCGACGGCTCTCCCCAGAAAGCAGTTGACAATATTTATTAAAAATGTTACAATGCGTCTGTAACAAAGTTGTAATAAGTTTAATAAAATTGAAACAGTTATTACATAATTATGATATTTTTCATGTCTAGGACGGTAAAAAATACTGTTTGCGAAAAGTAAATGTTTCACAGACATGAAAATAAAAATGGGAGAGGTCAAATATTCAATGAAAGCTAGAGTAAAAATTCTTGTGAATGGAGCGGCAGCAACGCTTTTAACTGGTGCAGTTGCAGCTGGACTTATTATTTCTTCAACAGGTGCACTCCAGACAAAGAATAATGATGTTCTCGCCGCGCGTGAGCTTGATGAGACACAGGAAGAGATGACAAGAGAGCAGGAGCCTCAGACAGAAGCAAATGCAGAATTAGTCAGCGCTGAACGTTATCAGCTGGGCATGTTGTGGGAACATGAGCTAACGGCGAAAAAGACAACAGAAAAGTCAACTGAGTCTGACGAAAAAAATTCAGAAAATGAGCAGTACTCATCAAGTGCATCATCTGCACAGAGTCCATTGGCAAGCTATTTTTCAGATCAGGCACTTGTAAATCCAAATACAGTAGGCAATTACTTAAATGTGCGAGTACAGGCAGATGAGAGTGCAGAGGTGGTTAATACCATTAAGGCAGAAGAGCTTGTATCTGTTCTTGGCGAAGACGGTGATTGGACAAAGATTGGAGTAGACGATATGGAGGGCTGGGTAAAAACCGAGTACCTTCTGACAGGAGAAGAAGCTGCAGCGTATATGCAGGAGAACGGAACTCTTTATGCAAGAGTGACTGTTCCGAATATGAACATTCGTCTTCGTCCTACAACATCTGCAGATATTTTGGATGTAGCATACGAATACGATGCTTATGAAGTAAGCTTGCTGGAGTCTGGCTGGGCATACTGTGTATATGACGGACCTATGAAGGGGTACCTTTCAGCAGATTGTCTTGCTGTTTCATACTCACTTGGAGAGACATGGATCAATACTGATATTGCTTTAACAGAGGATAATGCAAAGCAGCTAGGTGTTGCAGTAAGTGAGAGCAGTGCAGAAAATATCCTGTTAGCATCTGCAAATAAAGTTAATACAAGTACTGATATCTCATCAGATACTACAAAAGAGGCAGCAGACAGCCAGGAAGTACTAACAGTCCTGTCACCAGATCAGGTAATGGCAATGGCATCTCAGGCAGAAACGGTAAGTTCCCAGCAAGAGGAATCTAAAGTACAGCAGGATACTGTGCCATCATCTAGTGCAGCAGCTATCGAAAACAGCACAGCAAACAGTGAGACAGCAGCACCGTCTGAGTCGGCACAGCAGCCATCTTCTGAGGCTGTACAGCCAACAGTACCAGAAACACAGCCATCTACTGAAGCTGTGACAGTAACAGGTATCGAAGCTTTCTATGTCGGTGGTACTAAGAGTGAAGGCGATGTAGTTTACAGCAATGAGGTATATGTTGTAGCAGCATACAGTGATGGAAATTATGCAACGATCACAGAAGGCTGGTTAAGCAGTGATATCGGTATGATGCTTCACGCAGGTGAAAATGTAATTACATTGTCTTACGGTGGTTTTTCATCTAACATCGTTCTTACAGTGGCAGCAGCATCGCCAGCGGCACCGGAGACACAGCCGGCGGCACCGGAGACACAGCCAGCAGCGCCAGAGACACAGCCGGCAGCGCCAGAGACACAGCCAGCAGCACCAGAGACACAGCCAGCGGCACCGGAAACGCAGCCGTCACAGCCAACTGGAAGCATCCGTGTCACTAATGTTGCACTCAGCAGTGATTTGACGCAGTATACATTAAATCTTTGCAGTCAGTATGGTGTGGACAGTTCAGTAATATTCTCTGTTATGTATCATGAGAGCCACTTTAATGCAGGTGCTACAAGCGGAAGCGGTGCACAGGGACTGATGCAGATCATTCCAAGATACAGTGCATCTCGTATGGCGAAGCTTGGTGTTACTAATCTGTATGATCCAGCATCCAACATCTTAGTTGGAATTGATTTGCTAGCGGAGTATTACCATACATATGGCAGTTGGAATCAGGCACTGACAGCATACCGTACAGGAAACGCAGGAAATGATTCTGCTTATGCGGCAACGATCCTTGGAAGTGTAGGAATGTTCCAGACTGTTTACTATGAATAATTATGAATAATAAAAAAGAGGTCATGTCGTTTTGGACATGACCTCTTTGCAGTTTGTGATGGTGTAAATCAAATCACTTGGTAATCAATGTACCGGTCTTTCCTGCAAGTGCTTCCTTTACCTTATCGAGGGATGTGATGATTGCCTTGCGGTTTTCACCTGCAGCTACAAAGCTTACAGCTGAAGCAAGCTTAGGCAGCTTTGTTTCCTTTGCCATAGTCTGGCTGTCGATAAGCTCCATTGCCTCTGCAACAGATAAATGATCTGGAGAGAACTCCTGCGGTGTATCTGCATGAATGACAAAGCGTTCAGTAGCAGATAAGAATAAAAGAACATCTGCGTCTAATTCGTGTGCCATCTTAGCAGCTGTGGCATCCTTCTCAATAACAGCACTGGCACCCTTTAAAACAGGACCCTGCTCTAATACAGCAATACCGCCGCCGCCGGCTGCGATTACGACCTGTCCGGCATCAGCAAGTGCACGAATAGCGTCAATCTCATAGATTTCAATCGGGGCAGGAGATGCAACGATACGGCGGAAGCCGCCTTCCTCTTCACGAACAAAATTACCCTTGTCACGTTCTGCCTGTGCCTGCTCAGCTGTCATGATACGGCCGATAGATTTCAGCGGATGACTAAATGCATGATCAAATGGGTCAACCTTAACCTGTGTAATAATGGTGGATACTGTGTTAAAGATACCTCTGCGAAGCAGCTCAGTACGGATCTCATTCTGAAGGTCGTATCCAATGTAGCCCTGGCTCATAGCACTGCAGACTGCCATAGGTGCAACTGTAAAATCCTGATGTGCATTGCCAAATTCGGTCATAGCCATGTGAATCATACCAACCTGAGGACCATTGCTGTGTGTGATAACAATCTGATATTTTAATTCTGCAAGGTCAGCAATAGCTTTTGCTGCTTCTTTAACAGCAGTCTTTTGCTCTGGAAGCGTCTTTCCAAATGCATTGCGGCCAAGCGCAACGACGATTCTTTTTTTTGGCATAATGAAAACCTCCCTGTTATTTAGCCACGTGAATTGTAACTATTATTTTCTTTATAATCATACCATTGCAGAGAAAACAAATCAACGAAAAATCCAAAATACACGTAAAAAGTTTTTAAATTGATACAGTTCTTGTATTTGCGAAAAAATTATGATATGCTACATGAGTATTAGAGGGCTTTTTTATATTTGGAGGCAATTAATAATGGAAATTATGGAAACAAAAGTAAATACAACAAATGAGACAGAGTCTGCAGCACATCAAACAGGTATGATGGATATAAATGATTTTGATTATGATCTGCCAGAGGAGCTGATTGCACAGGATCCGATTGAGGACCGTAGCAGTTCAAGATTGCTTTTATTGGATAAAAAGACAGGCAAGACTCAGGATAAGATTTTCAGAGATATTATCGATGAATTAAATCCAGGTGACTGTCTTGTTATAAATAATACAAAGGTTATTCCAGCGCGTCTGATGGGTGTTAAGGAAGATACTGGTGCTCACATTGAGGTGCTTTTGCTAAAGAGAGAGCAGGATGATGTCTGGGAGGTACTTGTAAAGCCAGGAAAGAAGGCAAAGCCGGGAACAATCATTATATTTGGTGATGGACGTTTAAAGGCAGAGGTGCTTGAAGTTGTAGAGGATGGAAACAGAAAGATTCGTTTTTCTTATCAGGGAATTTTTGAAGAGATTCTTGATGAGCTTGGACAGATGCCGCTGCCGCCTTACATCACACACCAGCTTAAGGATAAGAATCGTTATCAGACTGTTTATGCAAAGTATGAAGGCTCAGCAGCAGCACCGACAGCGGGACTTCATTTCACAAAGGATCTGTTGAAGAAGATTGAGGAAAAGGGTGTTGTTATCGCAAGCGTAACTCTTCATGTTGGTCTTGGCACATTCAGACCTGTAAAGGTTGAAAATGTTCTTGAGCATCATATGCACTCAGAGTTTTATCGTATCGAGCCAGAGGAAGCAGAGAAAATCAATGCAGCAAAGAAGGCTGGAAAACGTGTCATTGCAGTAGGAACGACAAGCTGCCGCACTTTAGAGTCAGCATCTACAGAGGATGGTATTTTGAAGGCGCAGAGTGGATGGACGGATATTTTCATTTATCCGGGTTATCATTTTAAAATGGTAGATGCCTTAATTACAAACTTCCATCTGCCAAAGTCTACACTTGTAATGCTTGTTTCTGCACTTGCTGGAAGAGAGCATATTTTAGCAGCCTACAAGGAAGCTGTTGAAAAGAAATATCGTTTCTTCTCATTTGGCGATGCGATGTTTATTCACTAAGAAAGGATATTTATATATGGAAGAAACAGTTCGTTTAAACAAATTTTTGAGTGAAAAAGGAATTTGCTCCCGCCGTGAGGCAGACCGTCTTGTTGATGAGGGAAAGGTCATGGTCAATGGCGTGTGTGCTGTTATGGGACAGAAGGTAAGCAGTGCAGATGAGATCGTTGTGGACGGAAAAAAGGTCAGCACAAAGCAGGTTAAGCCAGTATTGATTGCAGTCAATAAGCCGGCAGGAATCGTGTGTACGACAGCTCGTTTTGAGGGTGAGAAAAATATTGTGGATATGGTAAAATATCCTACTAGAATTTATCCGATTGGCCGTCTCGATAAGGAATCTGAGGGTCTGATTTTAATGACTAATCTTGGAGATCTGGCAAATGAAATTTCAAAGGCAAGCAATTCTCATGAAAAGGAATATGTTGTCACAGTTAATAATCAGGTAACAGAGAGCTTCTTAGATAAAATGAGAAGAGGTATGCATCTTGAGGAGCTTAATGCAGATACTATGCCATGCGTCTGCACAAAGACAGGAAACAGAGAATTTCATATTATTTTAAAGCAGGGCTTGAACCGTCAGATTCGTCGTATGTGCGCAGCATGTGGCTATCGTGTAGAGACATTAAAGCGTATTCGTATCATGAACATTCATCTTGGAAATATTCCGCAGGGAAACTTCCGTAATGTGACTGACGCAGAGTTTGATAAGCTTATTAAAACACTGTAATTATTTGTAAAAAGGCAGGTTTATTATGTCCGATTTGGAGCGTATGAAGGAGCTGGTAGAGCAGCTTGATGCGGCGGCGAGAGCATATTATCAGGAAAGCAAAGAGCTGATGAGCAATAAGGAATATGATGAGCTTTATGATGAGCTTGCCGCACTTGAAAAAAAGACTGGAACAGTGCTTGCAAAAAGCCCGACTGCACATGCCGGATATGAGGTATTAAGTGCACTTCCAAAAGAAAATCATCCATCACCAATGCTGTCTCTTGATAAGACGAAGGAAGTGTCGCAGCTTCAGGAATTTTTAAAAGATCAGACAGGCATACTTTCCTGGAAGCTTGATGGTCTTACTATTGTATTAACATATGAGAATGGTACATTGACAAAGGCTGTGACACGTGGAAATGGAATCACAGGAGAGGTTGTCACACAAAATGCCAGACAGTTTGAAAATCTTCCAGCTAAGATTCCATTTAAGGGACGTCTGGTGCTGCGTGGTGAGGCAGTTATTTCCTATAAGGATTTTGAGCGAATCAACGAGGAAAATCCTGATGCGGATGCAAAGTATAAAAATCCGAGAAACTTGTGTGCAGGTTCTGTGCGCCAGTTAAATAGTCAGGTAACAGCAGGCCGTCATGTTCAGTTTATCGCATTTGCGCTCGTCTCGGCAGAGGATACGACCTTTAATAATTCAAGACGCTGCCAGTTTGAATGGCTTGCTGCGCAGGGGTTTGATGTTGTGACATACCGCATGGTAACTTCGACAGATCTTCCTGATTCTGTGAAGTGGTTTGCAAATCATATTGAATCGAATGAACTGCCATCAGATGGACTAGTTCTTTTGATGGATGATATCGCCTATGGTGAAAGTCTTGGAAACACAGCTAAATTTCCACGAAATGCCATGGCATTTAAGTGGAAGGACGAGACGGCAGAGACTACCCTTAGAGAGATTCACTGGAGTCCATCACGCACGGGACTTATAAATCCTGTTGCTGTGTTTGACCCTGTTGAGTTAGAGGGAACAACAATAACGCGTGCGAGCGTCCATAATGTTTCGATTGTGGAAAGCTTAAAACTTGGAATTGGTGATACAATCACTGTTTACAAGGCAAATATGATCATTCCTCAGATTGCAGAGAATCTGACACAAAGCAGTAACTTAACAATTCCGTCTGTCTGTCCAGTCTGCGGCGGACCAACAAAGCTTGTTACTAATGACGAGGTAACATGTCTGTACTGTGAAAATCCTGCATGTACGGCAAAGCAGACAAAAGCCTTTGAACTTTTTGTGAGTAGAAATGCCATGAATATGGAAGGTTTGTCAGAAGCAACCATTGAAAAGTTTATCGACTCTGGCTTTATTCACAGCTTTGCTGATATTTTCCATTTAAAGGAACATGCAGATGAAATTTGCAAGATGGATGGCTTTGGTGAAAAGTCATGTTCCAATTTGATTGCCTCAATTGATAAGGCAAGAAAGGTTAAGCTTCCAGCATTAATCTATGCACTTGGTATTCCAGGAATTGGTGTGGCAAATGCAAAGGTGCTTGCGCGTGCTTTCTACCAAGATCTTGATAAGCTTAGGGCAGCCACAGCAGAAGAACTCACTGCGGTTGATGGTATTGGCGATGTTATGGCACAGGCTGTCTGCGATTATTTTAACGATTCAGAAAAAATGAAACAGTTAGATTCGCTCCTTAAGGAACTGGAACTTGTTTTGGAAGAAAATAATGAAAAACAGTATCTTGAAAACCTTACATTTGTGATTACCGGATCTGTCCATCATTTTGCAAACAGAAGTGAGCTGAAAAACTATATCGAAAAGCATGGCGGTAAGGCGGCAGGGAGTGTATCAGCTAAGACAAGTTATCTTATTAATAACGACAAAGAATCAACTTCTTCCAAAAACAAAAAGGCAAAGGAGCTTGGTGTTTCTATCCTTTCAGAAGAGGATTTTCTTGATCTGTGCAAAAAAATGGAAGCTGGCGAGTAACGTAAAAAATGTATTCAATAAATATGAAAAGAGAATAACTTATGCCAATACGTGTAGATAATGACCTGCCTGCAAGGGAGGTACTCGAGTCTGAAAATATTTTTATGATGGGAGAGGAGCGTGCAGATACGCAGCAGATCCGTCCACTCGAGATAGTAATATTGAATTTGATGCCGCTAAAGCAGGATTATGAGATCCAACTTCTTAGGGCACTGTCAAATACGCCGCTGCAGGTCAATGTTACCTGTATGAATGTGAGCAGTCATGTGTCAAAGCACACATCTGCCAGCCATATCAATAAATTTTATACTACCTTTGAAGCCGTACGAAATATGTACTTTGACGGACTGATCATAACTGGTGCCCCAGTTGAGACAATGGAGTTTGAGGAAGTTTCTTACTGGGAGGAATTAGCGAGCATTATGGAATGGTCAAAGACAAACGTTACGAGCACGTTTCATATTTGCTGGGGAGCACTTGCCGGTCTTTATTATCATTATGGTATTCAAAAGACACCGACAGGAAAGAAGCTTTCAGGTGTGTATAGCCACCGTCTTCTTGACCGCTGTGAGCCTATTGTGCGAAGCTTTGATGATGTGTTTTATGCACCACATTCAAGACATACAGAAGTTCCGCAGGATCTTTTGGAGGCAGATGAACGTATCACAATCCTAGCTGATTCAGACGAGGC
>OGQQ01000791.1_pt1 | contig 28805 bp, 26 predicted proteins | sample 1553281 | NCBI WGS metagenome assembly OGQQ01 (sample SAMEA2579937, study PRJEB22360) | human gut metagenome | biome: human gut; feature: human-associated habitat; material: faeces | place: Denmark | collected 2008/2010 | reverse complement strand
CAGCCGCAGCCGCATTCCTGCCTAAGATTAATTTTCCTGCCGTACCTGCTATCAACACCGCGGCGAGACACCCCGCCACTATTCTTTTCTTCTTTGTCATCAATGCTTCCTCCATTTTGCTTTTTTCATCTGTCTGCGCACAAGTACCCTGCAGTAAAATTCAGACGGTTCTGCCTGTCTTACACTGGATATCCTGTACAGTGACGTTGCCTTTACGGATTCATCATATAATACAAAGATTGAAATAAAATTGAAAAAGAGAGCAAACCCTGAAAACTTTCAAGATTTGCTCTCTTTTTATCATAACAAGACCACAAATGTTGTCCACCCGTCATTGCACTCCACATGAATCGTCCCACCGTGGCGCTGCGCAATACTCCGGGCGATGGCGAGTCCCAGACCGTACCGGTTCTCACCGCGGCTGCGCGCTTTATCACTCCGATAAAACCTCTCAAAAATCTTTTTTTGTTCTTCCTTTGGTATAGGTTCACCGGTATTGGAGACTTCCATACAGATCCGGTTCTTCTCCGTCTTAAGCTTCACTCGTATCTGTCCCTTTTCAGAAACATGGGAAAGCGCATTGTCTGTCAGAATGACAACAAGCTGTTTTATCTGTTCTTCCTCCGCGCGCAGAAAAATGTCTTCTTCAATATCCAGGTAAAACTCTACACCTTTTTCAAATGCGATACTCTCATAGGGAAGAATAGCGCCGAGTACTGCTCTGCTTATATCGACGGACTCATCCGGTTCTTTTTCCCCTGCATTTTCCACCTTAGCGAGCAGAAGCAGCTCATTGAGAAGTTTCCCCATCCTTTTGTTTTCCTCCAGAATATAGCCAAGCCATCTGCTGTCCCCGTTTTCCTGTTTTAGCTTACGGGCATTGAGGCTGATGACTGCCAGCGGAGTCTTCAGTTCATGACTCACATCCGATACAAACTGTTTCTGCTGTTCAAAGGTCCGCTCCACAGGTTTTACAAGCCAATTGGCAATCACAGAAGATACTCCGATAATCAGCAAGAGACCAACTGCCAGACTCATGGTGAACTCTTTCAGCAGCTCTAGATTTTCTCCCATTATCACATCTCTGTCCAGAAAGCTTAAGATTCCATCTTTATAATAATACCGGAAATTCCCGTATATCCCCCCATCTTCCCCTGTGCTGTACATCGCTTCCGCCAGATTTTTTATCTGGGTGTGGGTATGACTTTCCTCCAAATATGCTCTTAAAAGTTTTGCTTCCCCGCTCTCTGACATCTGGCAGACATAGACCGGTACAAACCATTTTCCATTCTCATCCTCCATCTTGTCTAGTTTCCCCTCCAGCGCCATGTCCGTAATTTCATCCAAAAGAATATATTCTGACTCTGTTCTTCGCTGGTAAGTATCCAGCCAAAAATATGCCTCAATCAGAAGCAATATCAGCAGAAGGATTCCGGACAGGGAAAAAATAATCCTCTTTCTCAGCCTTTTAGCCATTCTCTCCCTCCAGTCTGTACCCGACTCCCCTCACCGCCCGTATCACGGTCTTTGCATGGATAAATTTCAGTTTCCTCCTTGTAAAAGATATATAGACTTCCACATTGTTGTATTCTGCTTCGCAGTCATACCCCCAGAGTTTCTCGACTATCTGCTCCCTTGTAACAATCTGTTTTTTGCTTCGCATAAATAATTCCAAAAGCTGAAATTCCTTTTTCCCAAGCTGTACTGTCTCTTCGTTCACCTGGTTCTTCAGCATGCCGGAGGTCAACTCCAACTGTAAATCCCCATATTCCAGCAAGTCCATGTTCAGTTCACCCTGACGCCTTAAAACCACCCGGATTCGTGCCAGCAGCTCTTCCATCTCAAAGGGCTTTGTCAGATAATCGTCCGCCCCAAGGTTCAGCCCTTTGAGCTTGTCGCCCAGTTCCGAACGGGCAGTCAGCATAAGAACCGGCACAGAAATTTTCTCCGCCCGCCATTTTTTCAGAATATCATATCCGTCCATTTTGGGGAGCATACCATCCAGGATTATCATATCATAGATTCCACTCTTCCCCATGTAGTACCCCTCTTCTCCGTCTGAGGCGACATCCGCCTCATAGCGTTCATCCCTTAAAATTTCCTGCAGTGTGTCCGCAAGCCCTGCTTCATCTTCAACAATCAAAAGACGCATTGCATTTCCTCCCTAATCTGAGTATCAACCACCTGGTGCACTGTTATGTTTTCAGTATACAGGGTCATTGTATATTTGTCGACAGACAAGTTACCGTGCACCAAATTACAGCGAACCGCAGCACAGGACCACCGACAGACAAGTAACGGTGAACTGCAATACAGAACCGACAGCAAACAATTTTCTCTTTACATCTGCTTTAACCCATGCTACTATTTTCTTATCCTCTTTTTATAAGAGCACACATGCCTTTGTAAAGAGAGCGTACTATCAACTGACAGAGATGTCTTTTCTGTCAGGAGATGGGATTCTTTTATCAGGGTGAAAAATCCCTGTATCCGGAAATTCTTTATTCAAATCAAAAGATTCCGACCGTTCCCTAAAAACCGTCCTGCGATTGCTTATTTTTCCGCTTGTCAATTGCCCGGCAGGGTGTTCACCTACCCAAAGGAAAATCGCGGCAACTCCAGGACACGCACAAAAGACATGGGGAGAAGTGTTGTATTTTCCTACATTTTTCCCTATAATGAGAGGAGAAAAGTGAATATGGAAGAAACCAAGAAAACATTGAAACCACTGAAAGATTTGAATCTGATGGACCGTTTCCTGTTCGCGGAAGCCACCGAAGACCCTTTTATCATGAAAAGCATTCTGGAAATTATTCTGGGAAAAGACATCATGTTAAAACATCTGCCGCAGAGTGAAAAGGAAATGCGCACGACACCCTTTAACCGTTTTATTAAGCTGGATGTCTGGGCGTGGGACGTGGAAGATACTGTGTATAATACGGAAGTGCAGAAGGAAAACACAAACAACCTCCCAAAGCGCAGCCGCTATTATCAATCTATAATAGACTCCAAGCTGCTGCCGCCGGGAGAAATCAATTTCAATAAATTAAATTCTGCGTATGTCATTTTGATTACGTCTTTTGATTTATTCGGAGAAGGCCGCTACTGTTATACTTTCGAGCAAATCTGCAGGGAATCACGGAATCTCTGTCTGAATGACGGAGCGATACGGATATTTCTCAACACTCGCGGTATAGACAGGACCGGCGTCAGTGATGAACTGGTGGAGCTTTTGCATTATATGGAGCATACGACCGAAAAAGTCAGCCGTCAATGCAAAAGCGATAAAATCCATAAAATACAAGAACGCATCCATCAAATCAAATCCAGCGAGGAGATTGGAGTGAAGTACATGCAGGAGTGGGAAGAAAAAATAATAGAGAAACAAAAAGCGCGGCAGGAGGGTCTGGAAGAAGGCCGTAAATTAGGGCATAGCGCTGGGCTCGCTGAGGGTCTTGAAAAAGGTCAGCTGGAGCTTAAACAGACGGAGCGCCTCTATCACGCTCTTATTCAAAAAAACCGTGTGAAGGATATAGAGCGGGCAATGAAAGACCCGGAGTATAAAAAGAAACTGTACAAAGAATTTAAGATATGACATCGTCCATACAATAGAGGGTGGGTTTGACATAGCAAAAACTTAGAAAATCTTGCTTTACTTGACAAACCCGCTGTTGTCAAACCCACCCCTTATATTCTTGACCTTATCTTATTTCTTCAAGTCCAATACTACCGGGACGGATTTGTATCCCACGCCCATACGGTCAATTCCCATATCAATGAGTTTCAGGAAATGTTCTCTGGTGCGGATACAGCCGCTGCCTTTGACTTTTGCTCTCCCCTGGAGCTGGTCCATGATGGCCTCAATCACTTCCGGCGCTGCTCCTTTCAGTTCAAATCCTGTCAGGAAACCGGTGCTTGTCTTCACAAAATCCACACCTGCTTCCACACAGCACTCGCAGCCTTTTCTTATCTGTTCTTCGTTCAGGGCATCTGTCTCCAGGATTACTTTAATCTCTCTGCCGTATTTGTGTGCCGCCTTGACGCAGGCTTTTAAGTCTTCCGTAACTTTATTATACAATCCTGACCTAAGCCATCCGAAGTTGGCAACGATATCTACTTCTTTCACGGTATCATACTTTGCCACAGCTTCAATCTGCTGTACTCTGGACTGCGTAGAACTTGTACCAAACGGAAAATCTGTGACAGGGCAGAGCATGGTATCTGTTCCTTTTACGTAAGGCTCACACAGTTCCATATACCCCGGATTGATACAGATTGTGGCACACCCCAGCTGCACGCCGTCTTTTGTAAGCTCGATAATTTCTTCTTCTGTGAACTCCGGCTTTAACACGGAATAATCGATATAAGCCGCTAATTCTCTGGTGCTCATCTCGTTTGCTTTTTTTGTAGGTTTCATTTGTTCTCCTCCTTTATTCTTAAATATCATTAAGCTATTTCATTCTTTATCGCTGACTTCTCTATTTATGCTTTTCCAAGAACTCCTCCACCTCCTGTAAAAGAGGAGAACCCGTTACTCCGCCTTTTTTCGTTGTCGCCAGAGCTCCTGCCGCATTCGCGAATTTCATCATCTCCGGCAAATCTTCGACCAGGATATGTTCTATCCCGTTTCTTTTTCTTATCTGGTAAAGCAGCCCCGCAAAGAAGCTGTCCCCGGCGCCTGTGGTATCCACTGCCCTGACAGGAAAAGACTTTACAATCCCGTCTTTTCCATCCATATAATAGTAGGAACCTTTTTCGCCCAGAGTGATGAAAACTGCCTTGCAGCCAAATTTTGTAACAGCCTCTGCTGCATCCCTTAACTTCTCTTTTCCTGTGAGCAGGAGTGCTTCTTCCTCGGAAGACTTATAGAGCGTGACAAAAGGCAGTGTCTTTCTCATCTCCTGAATCATCTCATCTTCACTTTTCCAGAGTCTGTCTCTGTAGTTTACATCCAGGACAATTGGTATCTGATTTCGATATGCCTCCTTAATTACTTTCCATGTCGCCGTTCTGACCGGTTCATCTGTCATGCACATTCCCGAAAATCCAATCATGGATGACTTCAGTATCTTTTCCATGGGAAGGTCTTCTTCCTGAAGCCATATATCCGCTCCATATCTTCTGGAAAAACTAAAGCTCCTCTCTCCATTCTCACCAAGAGAAACAAACGACTGTGTGGTAAAATGCTCTGAATCTAAAACGCATCCATCCAACGCCACCCCGCAGTCTGCCATTTTATCTTTTAATATCAGCCCCAAACAGTCATCGCCAATCTTACCCACGAACATGACCCGCATCCCAAGCTTGCCCGCAGCTGCCAGTACATTTGCGACAGTTCCGCCTGCCTCACACTGATAAATCGGATTCTCCGGCGTATATCCACATCCCGGTATAAAATCTATCAGGGCATCTCCGATTGCGCAAAAATCATACATGTCTGTCACCTCTTTACTAATTTGTCGCAAATGTCATCAGTGTCTCTTCCGAACACTCTTCAATGTTAAACAGACCGGTCTGCCTTCCTTCATTCATGACCATGATGCGGTCACAGGTTCCCAGTAACTCCGGCAGTTCAGAGGACACCATGATGATGGAGAGACCTTTTTCAATCAGGTCGTTCAGAATTTCATAGATTTCCTGTTTGGCTCCCACATCTACCCCTCTTGTCGGTTCATCCACAAGAAGAATCTTGCAGTCCGCGGCAATCCATTTGGACAGAACTACCTTCTGCTGGTTCCCACCACTCATAAAATTCGTAACAGTATGGGGCGAGCCCGGTCGAATGTGAAACATATTGATATATTTTTCTGTCACTTTTGTCTCTTTACTATGTGTCAGTTTCCCAAATCTGTTTTTATATTTTTTCAGAGCAGGGATTGTCATATTAAATATCATATCCTGCTGCAGCATTAATCCCTCCGCTTTCCGTTCTTCAGGGACAATGCCCAGTCCCGCCAGGATACCGTCTTTTACACTTTTAAACCTTACCGGTCTGCCTTCTAATTCTATACGCCCGTCATCAATGGGGTCCGCACCGATGACGGCCCGCAGGACCTCGGAGCGTCCTGCTCCGGCGAGTCCCGCGATTCCTAAAATTTCTCCTTTGTGGAGGTCAAAACTCACATTTTCTATAACGCCTTTCCTGGTAAGTCCTTTTACAGACAGCACAACATCGCCGATGTTTTTCTCTCTTTTCGGATAGATATCTTTGACATCCCTTCCTACCATTTTAGAGACAAGCTTTTCCGTGGTATAATTTTCAACGGGTCCGCTTTCTACAAGCTGTCCGTCCTTCATAATTGTCAGACTGGTGCACAGCTCGAAAATTTCTTTCAGGCGGTGAGAAATATAAATGAAAGTAACGCCTTCTGCCGCCAGATTTTTTACAATCCGAAACAGCCCCTCCAGTTCATTGTCTCCTAAGACTGCTGTAGGTTCATCCAGCACGACGATTTTAGCATTTCTGGACATTGCCTTGGCAATCTCAATCATCTGCCTTTTTGCGACGCTCAAACCCTCGACAATTGCACTGGGGTTTAAATCCAGCTTCAGCTCTTCTATTACCTTTTTCGCATCTGCCTCCATCTTTTTATAATCAATCTTTCCCGCCTTATTTTTCGGGTATCTGTTTAGAAAAATATTCTCGGCAACTGTACGGTGAGGCAGCAGCATCAACTCCTGATAAATCACGGCAATCCCTTTTTCAATCATCTTCGCCGGCGTTGTATTTTCTATCTTTTCTCCATCCAGGATGATTTCACCTTCATCCAACGAATATGCGCCTGACAGTATTTTCATCAAAGTCGATTTCCCTGCCCCGTTCTCACCGACCAGCGCATGGATTTCTCCCTGTTCTACAGAAATCGATACATCATCCAACGCCTTCACTCCGGGAAAGCTCTTTGAAATGTGATTCATCTTAAGCATCGCTGCCACCTCCATGTCGTCTTTTACCTACAGTCCTTTGCCAATCCAGTCCGCTACATTGTCTTTATCAATAATCGTTGTTTCCAGTTCCCAGCGCGCGTCCACGCCGTCTCCTTCGAGAATCTCATATGCTGCCTGCATACCTTCCGGTGCACAGTATGGATAAAATACAGTAAAGAACATATTTCCCGCTTCGATTTCTTTGAAAGCGTCCTCTGAGCCGTCCATGCCGACAATCAGTATTTCTTCATCTTCACGCCCTGCCGCGCGCAGTGCCTCTAACGCTCCCAATGCCATTTCATCGTTGTGGCAGTAGATAGCATCGATTTCTCCAGGACCGAATCTCTGCAGCGTATCGTCCATGAATGTCATCGCATCTTCTCTCAGATAATCACAGTACTGTGTAGCAACGATTTCCATATCCGGATATTCTGCTTCCAACTGCTCCGCGAATCCGTCATGTCTGTCGATGGTAGCGGATGCACCTGCTGTCCCCTGAATCTCCACAATTTTTCCTTTTCCATCGAGCGCTTCCGCCAGCTTATCTGCTGAAGCCACACCCATCGGTTTATTCTCCGCGCCGATAAAGCAGGCTACGTCACATTCTACATTTCTGTCCAGTGTGACAACCGGGATTCCCTGGTCCATAGCCTTCTGACATACAGGAGTCAGCGCATCGGATGTCAGCGGTGATATAATCAGAAGGTCAATACCACGCGCGAGAAGGTCTTCTACATCCTGTGCCTGTGTAGCGGAATCATTTTGCCCGTCTGTGGCGATGACTTCAAATTCCGGATAATTTTCCTCTGCATAAGCTACATTTTCATCTACCATAGCTACCCGGAAGGGATGGTTCATTGTACCCTGGGAAAGTCCAATCGTATACTTTTTCTCCCCGTCACCGGATGAGCCGCTGTCTCCGTCAGACCCACCTGAATTTCCGTTGCTGCATCCTGCCGCCATAGTTGCCACCATTGCCAAGCAAAGAATTGCACTCATCATTTTCTTTTTCATCCACATGTCCTCCTTTTTCTTGTGAATTTGTTGTATACTAAAGCACTCTGTGTGCCTTTAGTCTCCTATGCATGCTTTTTTGTTTTGCGCTCCAGCAGCACTGCCAAAATAATAATGACACCCTGAATGACTTTCTGTATGAACGGTGAGATACCGAGGAGATTTAAAATATTATTGATGACAGAAATCAGGCAGGCGCCAATCAATGTTCCTGTGACACTTCCGCTTCCCCCCCGCTGTGCTGGCACCTCCGATATAAACCATGGCAAGCGCATCCAGTTCATACCCCTCTCCTGCCTCCGGCTGCCCGATTCCCAATCTTGAGATGAAGATGATAGCAGACAGAGCAGACAAAAATCCTGTGATTACAAAGCACAGCGTCTCAACTCTTTTCGTGTTAATACCGCACAATCTCGCCGCCTCCCGGCTGTCTCCCAGTGCATAGACACTGCGTCCAAAAGAGGTGTACTTTAATATGTAAAATGCCACAAAGAAAACTGCCAGGAAAATATAGACCGGTACGGGAATCTCAAATATGCTGCCCTGCCCCAGGAAAGAAAAGTCTGTCCCGGAGTCCGTCCAGCTCTGCGGCGCACCGTTTGCCAGATAGCGGGCAACACCTCTTAACGCTGTCATAGTGCCAAGCGTCATGATGAACGGCGCCAGACCTCCCCTTGTAACTCCGATTCCGTTTATCAGACCAAGGCAGGCGCCAATGATAAGTCCCGTAACCAGAGTAATCGCCGGTGAAATTCCTTTCTGCAGCATCATAGCGCAGGATACTGCAACCACGCCGACTATAGAACCGACTGACAAGTCCACACCGCCTGTCAATACAACAAAGGTCATTCCCATGGCAATGATTCCATTTAACGAAACCGAGCGCACGACGTTGACGATATTCGCCGGTCTTAAAAAATTAGGGGAAATGGCGGCTGCAATAATGCAGATTAAAATCAAAGCCCACAAAATTCCCATTGCCTTTAAATTTTTTACAAGCAGCTTACTTCCACCGTGATTGTTTTCTTTTGTCTTCCCCATAATAAACCTCCTGCTGATTTGTAACAAATGTATGATACATTTAATATATATTAATCATTCCAAAAAGTCAATACTTTTATATCTTTTGCCCAAAAACTTGCATAATGCACAAAAATTTATAAACATTTTCTACAATCCAAACAAAAAAAGCCCTTTCAGAATCAGAAATGATATCTGCATCTAAAAGAGCTTTTTCAAACCTTGCTTACAAGCCTTGCGCGCATATATTCTTATAAAATCGGCGGGTCCTCATGCTGCGCTTTATCGGGCTGGGTCTTTATCCACCTTGTAAATTCTACTTTTAAATCTTTCCTCAAAGGCGCGCACACCATAGGACCCCCTTTCATGCCATTTTCAAAAGGAAATCTCGAGAGACGTACGGTTATCCACCTGCTGCCCGGCGTGCGCACACGAATCAGGACCGCATCTCTGAAAGGGGATACCCGAAATGTCACTTCTTCTCCTTCCCACGAAGGGACAGGAAAATTGGAACAATCCGAAAATCCGTCTGTTGTCACGATAGAAATATTCGGCTCCCCATCTATCACCTCTATCCCTGCTTTTATCCAGTGCAATTCATCATACATGACCATCATACCCGCCTGGTCATACAGCTCTGTGAAATCTTTTAACTGGAATGTCACTTCCATGGCTTCCTCACGTGTAAATTCTTTGAGAAGCGCATGACCGTTCCTGTGAACAAAATCATAGAGTGTTTTTTCCCAGTAATCACTCTCCTGCACTGCCTGTACTGTCATATGATTTTCTTTCATTTCCACTGCCGCAGGCTCATTTGTCCATGTCCCTTCTGTCCATGAAATGTCTTTGTATAATGCCTCCATCACCTAATCTCCTCCCATCTTTCTTTTTAATTCTCTGTATATCTGCTCTTCCATCCCATATGTATCCATCTTCCCCAGGGAGATGGACGGCTTTGTCTTACCATGGAAATCACTGCCCGCAGTGATAAGCAGATTGCGCTCCTGCGCCCATTTTAAGTAAAATCCGGTCTGCTCTTTGGAATGATAACTGCTGAACACTTCCATCCCGCAGACTCCTTTGGAGCAAATACCTTCTAACAGTTTCTCATCTTCTTTGACATTATTTCCGGGGTGCGCAAGAATCGGGATACCGCCGGATTCCAGGATGACTGCAACCGCGCTTTCCAGAGAGATAAATTCTATGGGAACATACGCAATTTTCCCCTGGGAGCACCAATCCCAGTAAAAATTGACAAAGGGATTGTCGCTCCTTGTTCCCCCTGGCAAATATTCCTTTAACAATTCATGATTACAGGAATCCATAAGCGCTGTTTCCGCAATCACCTCTCCGGTCAGTACCCCATCATGCGCCAATGACAACGCCACCTCGTGATTGATTTTTAACCCTGCCCCCTCCACAAGCTCCACTCTCTTTGTGGAAGCCTCCTGTTCCTTCGCCAGCAATTCTTTTTCAATCACTCTGTATTTCTCATACTCTGTATCAATCCCATACCCCAGAACATGCAGGTCTGTGCCCTGAAAGGTGCAGTCCAGTTCTACTGCGGGTATCAGTTCTATCCCCAAGTGTTCTGCCTTCTGTGCAGCCAGTTTATATGCCCTTGTGCTGTTGTGGTCTGCAATCGCCACTGTTTTCAATCCCGCTCTTCCGCAAAGCTCCATTAATTCATCCGGCATGAATTCCCCATCGTTACTGATAAAGGTGTGCATATGTAAATCCAGCCAACTCACTGTACACTCCTCCTTTCTGCTTCCCTCTCCTCTTCTGAAATGGAACGAATCACCCTGCATGGGTTTCCTGCCGCAACAACACCGGATGGTATATCGCGTGTCACCACACTGCCGGCACCCACAATCGTATCGTCTCCAATCGTCACACCGGGCAAAACAACCACATTGCCCCCGAACCACACATCGTTTCCCACCACGATTTTCTTGGCATATTCCAGCCCTGCTGCCCTCAAGTCATAACTGAGCGGATGACCTGCTGTATAAAATCCGCAGTTGGGCCCGATGAAGACATTATCTCCGAAAATAACTTCCGCCTCATCCGTTATCACACATCCGTGGTTGGCATAAAAATTCTTTCCTATTTTGATATTATATCCATAGTCGCACCAAAACGATGGTTCTATCAGAAAGTCCCCATCCGTCCTGCCTAATATCTTCAAAAGTGTCTGCTTTCGCTCTTCCTGATGTGCCGGAGGGCACATGTTAAAGGAATAGCATAAATTTTTACAGTAGATGCGTTCCTGTATTAACTTTTCATCGTAATTCGCATTATATAAGAGTCCTTTTTGACCTTTCTCTTTTTCACTCATCTTCGCCATTTCTATTTTCCTCCGGATTATCTCTCTTTCCATTCCCATATGATTGGGTAGCCTTTCTTCTGCGCCTCCTCCTTGTATACCACATTTAAATCTTTGTCCGTCAGCACTGCTGACACCTCATTAAGAGAGCAGATATGGGACAGATATGTATGTCCGAATTTACTGCTGTCGGCAAGTATATAGGAATACTTTGCATGTCCTATCATCGCTTTTTTGATTTCCATCTGGGGATAACCAATCCCTGTAATTCCATAATCATAATCAATGCCATTGACTCCGATAAATGCTTTGTCAACTTCATATCCGTTTATCTGCTCCAAAGCCTCCGCTCCGACGGTGGCTGACAGATTTGAAGCAGCCTCTCCTCCGATAACGCGCAGAGAGATATGTTCCATCTGCATAACCTCCGTCGCAAGCAGGAGGCTGTTCGTAATAATCCTGACTTGCTTTTCTCTGCTTTTTTTCATTTCTCTTGCCAGATACAGACAGGTCGTTGCATCGTCCATAAATATCGTGTCATGGTCCTCCACAAGATGGTAAGCCATCTTTGCGATATAGATTTTATGATAGAGATTACTGTACACTAAGTCTTTGACATTATCTGTCACAAAGTTTTTACCGATTTTCACAGCGCCGCCGCGGGTTCTCTTCAGCAGCCCCTGCTCTGCCATGGTATTTAAATCTCTTCGTATCGTCGCTTCTGTACAGTGAAAATTTTGGCTTAATGTACTCACTTTTACATAGCCCGCTCTTTCCAACTCCTGCAAAATGATTTTTTTACGTTCCTGCATGAAATCTTTCCTTCTATTTTTTCACCCTTGATATATTGCCATTCTTATATATCTGTGATAATATAAATGTATTATTTGTATGATACATTTATATTGTATCACAGTAATTGTACATAATCCAGGTATTTTTTATTGCACTTTTCGGTCTGCAATGCCGAACCGGAACGCCTCACCAAGGCAAGTGCCTTTGCGGACGGCGGCAAAGTAGAAACTGCAGCGACCGAATTGATACTTTTCCAGCAATTGGTAAAAGATGTTTGAATACCTTATCTATTTGTGATACTGTTGAAGCAAAGAAACCAGCTCAATCCGCCGTATTTGCAGCGTTTGTCCATTTCACTTCGGGCGGAAATTTATTTTGGGAAAGGAACTGTTAAATTGGACATCGATTACTTCAAAGAAACCTTTCACTTTTCTCAGGGAAGTGATTCACCATTATATGAGCAGCTTGCATCGTATATAAAAATACAGATTCAAGCCGGCATTTTAAAACCGGGTGACCAGATGATTCCCGAGACGAATCTCTGTCAGATTTTAAATATCAGCCGTACCACCGTCCGGCAATGTATGGACCGTTTAGTGGAGGAAGGTCTTCTCGTCCGCTACCGCGGCAGAGGTTCTTTTATCGCAGACGCAAAAATGAAGCGCAATATCAATTATCTCTATAATTTCACAGAGAATATGAAGGAATTGGGAGCAATTCCCAATTCTGTCGTTATAAAAAGCGAGGTCACGGACGCCGATGATTTTATAAGGGAGCAGCTGAAGCTTCCGCGAACACAGACAAAAGTTTTTAAACTATATCGCCTTCGCTGCGCGAATAACGAACCTGTCCTCTTTGAAAAGACGTTCATTCCCTATTATCTGTGTGAAGGTATTGAGCAATCCGATTTTTCTTCTGTTTCCCTGTACAATACTTTGAATGAACGCTATGCATTGAACCTATACAGAGCGACTGAGACCATTGAGGCAATCATTATCAATAAGGATGAGGCAAATCTTTTAAAATGTGCCGCGAAAGTACCCGGCTATAAAATTCAGCGTATCTCTTATTTAGATTCCGGGTTCATCTTTGAGTTTACGACCTCCATCACGAGGGCAGATAAATGTGTATTTCAGCTGGAGCTTTATAAAAATACCAATTCCAGCAAAAATCCTGTCAATATACGCCGTCAGGTAACATTGTCCTGACAGATATCCGTACATCCGGGGAGGCTTTGTTTTTAAGCCTCCCCTTTTTCTGAAAATGCCAGCGATTTCCCTGTACTTCTATATTTCCTTGTACTTTTCTTTTTCCATCTTTGTGCAAAATCCATAGCTTTGTATCATATTGCGGATTTCGTCAACATATTCCTCGCTGTGAGGTTTTACATCCTGCATGGTATAATCTAAACCGCAAGACTGATATTTCCCGCTGCCATACTGATGAAATGGCAGGATATCATAATTGCGGATACCAAATCTCTGCAGGATATCAATCATATCAAGAATCTGCTGTTTTGTATCATTCACTCCCGGTATCATAGGTGTTCTGACAAAGATATTGGCTTTCTTCTCAGACAACCACTCCAGATTTTTCAATATCCGGTCATTTTCTCTCCCTGTCCACACTTTGTGAGTCTGGCTGTCCGCTGCTTTCATATCATATAAAAATAAATCGGTCACTGAAAGTACGCTCTCCAAGTTTTCTCTCGGAACATCCCCTGTTGTCTCTATCGCCGTGTGGATTCCGGCTTCTTTGCATGCCTCAAGCAGTTCAAAAGCAAACTCTGACTGCAGCAGAGGTTCCCCTCCTGACAGCGTGACTCCGCCTCCACTCTGGATATAGAAGGGGGTATCCTTTACGACTTCTTTAAAGACCGCCTCCACTGTCATCCATTTTCCTTTTACAGATAGAGCTTTTGTGGGACATTGTTCTACCCAATCCAAATTTCCCGATACGCAGCGTTCCCAGTGGACATGGAGTCCGTTCTCCTTTGTCACCTCACCGTTTTTACACGCTTCCACACAGGTGAGGCAGCCAATACATCGGGAAGGAGCGTAAAACAACTGCTCCCCTTCCTTCCAGGACTCCGGATTGGAGCACCATTTACAGCGAAGCGGACAGCCCTTTAAGAAGACAACCGTGCGGATGCCCGGTCCGTCATGGATACTGTATCTCTGTATATCAAAAACATTGCCTTTTTTATCTTCTCTCATAATGCCTCCTCTTTAGCCGCATTGCATGGTCCTGCTTATAATCTCATCCTGGATATCTTTGTCCAATTCCACAAAAAATGCGCTGTATCCTGCCACGCGGACCACCAGATTCCTGTGCTTATCCGGGTTTAGCTGTGCATCCTTTAATTTCTCCGGTGTAAGGATATTAAACTGGATGTGCATGCCTCCCATTTTAAAGTAGGTGCGAATCATATCAATCAGTTTTTGTCTCTCTTCTTTTGTCTTTAAAATTGTCGGCATGAATTTCATATTGAAATTTACCCCGTTGATTGCCAGTCTGTGATTCACTCTTGCCACAGATTTGCAGGCTGCCGTCGGCCCGCAGATATCCATGCCGTGTTTCGGAGAAATCCCGCCGTCTCCCAGTGGGGTTCCCGCCTCTCTTCCACTTGGAAGCGCACATACCTGTCTGCCAAGAGGTGTATTTGAGGAGAGACAGAAAAGTCCCGGACGGTAGATTGCCCCGTAGGGCGATTTGTGCCCTCTCACACTGTTGCAGTATTGTTCTCCGGCATATCGCACCATCTCGTCCGCTTCCTCGGCATCGTTGCCATATTTATGGAATTTATTAATCAGCCTGTATTTCAGGACCTCATGTCCTTTGAAATTAGATTTTAAAATCTCAAGGAACTCTTCGGCAGACATTTCTTTGTCCTCAAAAATCATCTGTTTGATAACCGTCAGCGAATCCCCCACATCTGCGATTCCTACTCCCTGTACTCCGACATAATCATACTTCGCGCCGCCCTGTGTACAGTCTTTTCCCTTTTCCAGACATCCATCCAGCAGCATTGAACAGTAGATATGCTGTCCGTACCGGGAATGAAGCAGTTCTATGGAATTGAGGGAGCTTACCATCATATCCACGAAATAATCAACCTGGGTCTCATACGCCTTCAAAAATTCATCGAATGTCTTGAAGTCTTCCAGCTTCCCTGTCTTTGGTCCCATCTGCTCTCCTGACATCTGACACACTCCATCGAACATGGCAAGCTCCAGACATTTCGCGAGATTAAAATAGCAGGCATTGGTCCTTCCCATAGTATTTCCCTGTCCCGTAGGCTCCACACACCCCACGATAGCATAATCTCTCGCTTCAGGAAGGGAGACTCCGTCTTCTGTCAATCCCCCTACGATGATGTCATCGTTGAAAAACGGCAGCTTTCCTCCTTCATTTTCCACAAGGATGCGCAGTACTCGGTCTATAAATTTGTCAGGATTCTTTTCTGAAATCCGGATGCTTGTGTTTGGCTCGGAATTAAACACCGTCTGTTCCGCATCCAGACAAACATAGGTAAAATCATTGACTGCGCTCTCTCCGTTCTCATCGATACCGCCTAAGACCACGTTGATGGTTGTGGCAAATCCGCCGTTGTTCCTGGCACTCATATAAGTCCCCGCCTTGATGATATCGCTGCTCTTTACCCAGAGTGCCTCCAGAAGCTCCCTCGCCTCTTCTTCTACCATCCGTCCCTCTTCCAAATCCTTTTTCCAGTACGGATAGAACATCTGGTCCACTCTTCCGCCAGATATAGCAGAGCCATTTTGTCCGCAGTAGTCAATCAACAGCACAAACCAGTAGGACTGCAGCGCCTGATAATAGGTCTCTGCCGGTTTATATGGCACAGTTCTGCAGTTGTCCGCTATCAGCAAAAGTTCCTTTTTTCTCCGCTCATTTTTTTCTTCCTTCGCCATCTCCTCTGCCAAATCTGCGAATCGGTTCTGGAAGATTTTGACTGCCTCACAGATAATCAAGACTGCCTTATAAAAATGTGTTTTATCTGTAAATTCTTTATCCAGGATATCCAGATTCTCCAGATATGCTTTTGCTTCTCTCTCTATCTCTACGAAACCATGCTGAATAATTTTCTTTATATCCGGCAGATAATGTCCATATCCGCTGCGCGCCCTGCTCAGAGGATTGAAGACACGGTACTCTGAATCCAAAACTTTCATGATTCTTTCATCTATATAATACCGGGACATATCTCCAATGGATTTGTTCTCCCAGTAAGGATAGATTTCCTTTAGCAGAATCTCTTTTTCCTCCTCCGTAATCTGAAGGGTATCTACTTTTCTTGTAGGCATCATATCCAGTTCCTTTTTGCTGAATCCGCCAAACTCCGGAAACAGCGGGGCAGAACGGGGCTTTGAGCCGTGATTTCCCACTATCAGCTCGTCCTCATCAATGAAAATTGTCATATGTTCCAACAGGTATTTCAACCCTTCTGCCCTGCGGATAATATAGGGCATACCCTCTGTCTGTTTATAGCTTTCCGTGATTAATTTTGCCCGCTCAATGCAAATTTCCGGCTTCACATTCCGCATTGCTTCATTTAATTTTTGCGTTCTTTCCTCTCTGGTGATTCCTTTTGGAAGCAGTTTCTTTAAACTTGCCATGTAGAGCTCTCCTTTCTGACTTTCACTTGCCCTCTCTGTTCAAGGGTTCTTTCTCTTACAACTTCATCTTAGCATGAAGCGTTTTCAATACAATTGCCCCCAGGCAGTTTTCTAAAGGAATTTCAGAGAAAACGAACATTTTCAAAAAATAATTTTCGCTGCAGCTAAAACGTACCGCCGGTATGCCTAAAACTCCTGGCATACCGGCGGTACGTTTCCTATTTCACCTTCACATACTGTTCTGTTGTCCATTTTCCATCAACCATATGTGGCTGGTTTCCGCCAAAGTCAAACCGCAGATATGCCTCATCCAGCACATCCTCATCCGCCACATACACCAGGGTATAGGAAATCTCCTCCTGGCTCTCAAGGGGCACATAGAACGCACTCTTAATTGCCTCTATCCCCTCTGTGAAATATCTGCCGTCAAAATAGATGGGGAAATTTGCTCCCCAGTCTGCGTACCACTGGAGAGAATAGTCTTCATTGCCGCTTAAAAACATTCTGTTGTACCAGGAAGGATTCCCGTCCTCTCTCATTTTGTGTACAGAAAGTCCCGGTGCTGCGCTTACATATTCGTTTGTCACATCAGAGACATTTTTTGCCTTCATCTTCACCACAACGAATTTTGAGGTCACTTCCTGAAGTCCCAATTCTTCTCCTGATTTGCTGTCATATTCGTAACGCAGGTGCGGCTTTAAGGTGCCGTCCTCATTTATCCATGGCGTGACTGCTTCATAATCTGTATAATTTTCAACCGGATACTGCTGCGGGTCCAGGCTGTCTGTAATCTCCACGGATTCCACTGTATATTCAATATCTCCAGACGTTCCTTCCATTCCCTTTTCTATAAACGGGTTGGAAATCTTCTCCCCAATCTGGTGGATATTTTCTGAGGGGATTCCGTATTCTTCCCGGAGAGCTTCCTCCTCCGCCTCTTTTTGCCGCGCCATCTCTTCATCCTTTTTCAGTGCCTCAATCTCCTCATCTGTCGCGTATGCCACCGTCTCATCGAGGACCTCTATCTTCAGCCCTTCCGCCACCTTCAAAATTTCATCCTGAGACAAAGTGCTTTCACTGCTAATCCATACCATATAGCCATATTCTTCATTGGAAAGAAACAGATTGATCCTGCTCTTTTCGCTGTCCTGATACGGCGAATCGCTCAGGAAAATATCCTGGCGCATACCGTTTATCTCTATCTCCTTTAAGTACGTTGTCTCTTCCAATTCACTCTCGAAAAACGTCTCATTTGTCTGGCTCATCAGATAGAGCTCTGCCGCATTGAAAGGTGCAATCGTAATACCGCAATCCGTCTCCTCGTTACGCCATTTTCCCCCATATGGTCCATCCACTGCCGTCTGCACATAGCCTTCCGGCATATAAGTGGGTGTCACTTCTATGGCATGTGCCTCCCGCTGCCGGTTCACTTCCACCTCATAGGAGACATGCTTTGTATCTTCCTTAATGTTGACTTTCAACAGTACATTCGCCGCAAAACCGACCAGCCCCACAGCCAGGATGAGAACCGCGGCAGCCACCATCACTTTCCTTGCGCGATAAGATTTCATATATCGCATTTCCACTTTCGCATCCATGTGAATCTCACGGTATGTCCTCTGTATCTTTTCTTCCACACATTTAGGAAGCTCTGCTTCTTCTTTTAAAATGTTTCGAATTTCTTTTTCAGAATATTCTTTTCCCACGCCGTTACCTCCTCTCCTCTGCCATCTGAAACCCGTATACCCGCCCCAACTCTCTTCTTCCCCTGGACAATCTGGTCTTCACTGTGTTTTCCTCCATCTCCAGAATCTGGGCGATTTCCCGAATCTTAAATCCCTCCCCGTAGTAAAGGAGCAGGATGACCCGGTATTTCTCATCCAAAGACTTCATCAGTTCCTGAAATTCATAATTTTTAAAATCCATACACTCTTCCCCCTGTTCCGGAAATGTCTCTAACAGTGGTTCTCTCGCCTGCCTTCTCAGCATATCTTTGCAGTTGTTGATTAAAATGCGAATCAGCCAGGTTTTAAAATAATTTGGATTTTTTAATCTTCCCAGATTGTCGTAACAATCTAAAATTGTCTGTGACATGGCATCCGCAACGTCTTCATCCCGGATAAGATAGCTCTTGGCAACCTTATACATGCCGGATTTGCACAGCTCTATCAGTTCTACAAATGCCTGTCCGTCCCCTTTCTGGGCTTTTTTCACCAAAAACCTCAATAAAGGCTTCCCCCTTTCCGTGTAGATTCTGTCTTCCCTGCAGGTCTTTTTCTCCCCTTCTGTCTATTAGACGTAAAAACCGACCCTTTTGTTTCAAAAAGTATGCGCTTGGCTCAGAACGAATGTCTCCGGACATGTTGTGCCCCCACGGAGGTTTTTTATACTATAAGACCGTTCTTTGGACTATCCTATAGTATAAAAAATACCGGGGCTTTCCCCGGCATTTCCTTTCTTTTATCTCTATTCCAGCACAATCTCTCTGTCCAGCGGCATGTAACTGAACATTCCCACGACCAAAAGTTTACCGCTGTCATCCGTCACATCAATTTGGTAGACAAGAAGCTTCTTCCCGCGCTTGATTTCTCTCGCCTGTGCAGTCGCCCGTTTAAGTCCAATCCCCGCATTCAGATAACGGATATCTGCATCCACGGTGGCGATTTGGTACCCGTGGGAGACCGCCGCAGAACTCCCTGCAATATCACAGAGTGTGAACAGACATCCTCCGTGCATAGACCCTTGAGGGTTTAACAGCACCGGGGAAGCCTCTACTTCCACTTTAGCGTATCCTTCCTCTATCTTGGTAATCTGCGCTCCCATAAGACGGGCAAACGCATTTTGTTCCATCCTCATTTTGCGCAGCGCTTCATAATCCATACTTTTCCTCCTCCGTCAGACGACCGCAGAGAATCGGAGAATGTACGTCATAATTTTTTATGCTTTCCATCACTCTCTTCTCTGAATCATTGGCATAGCAATACCTGCATCCGTTCCGGCAGGTGTGATACGTCCCCACGTCCCTGCTCTCACAGCACCCACACGCGCCTCTCTGCCCGGAAGCTTTCCTGTGGTTTACAAAGACTGGGTCATATCTCCATATTACTCTGTGGCTTCCGATTTGTCCAGAAACTTTTTTGAAAACTGGAATCAATACCGTTTTCTTGTCCGGAAGCCCCGGCTCCACATCCCTTCCATATCCCGTGAGCGTAAACTGGAAATAGTAAGGATACTCTCTCAACGCACAAAGTCCCGGCAGCATAGCTGCCGGGTTCTTTGTCCAAAAGACCATACCTTCCACAGTCTCCGGTGAAATAATAATTTTGCTCAACTGACGGTGATTCATGGGGTTGCGGACATACAGATATCCTTCTTTTACTCTCTCCAAAAACCACGCGGAGTAATAATTCGGTATGTCCGTCCTCCTACTGACACTTAAAATCATTCTTCTTCACTCTTTTTTCCTTTCGGCAGGAACAAGCTCAAAAGCAGGGATACGACAAACACTCCTGCCACTGCGTTCCCGTTGAAAATATCGCCCACTGCCTTCGGGAAAGCCGCGAAGAAATTCCCGGAAGTCTGCGTAAGCCCGACACCGATACAGAAGGACAGCGATACAATAATCATCGTACGGTCGTCAAATTCACATTCTTTGAGCATCTTCACTCCCTCATACATGATGGAACCAAACATCATGACCGTACATCCTCCAAGTACCGACTGCGGAAGAGAATTGAAAAACGCTCCCAGCGGCGGGAAGAGGGAAGCTAAAATCAAAATCAGCGCTCCCATCAGTATAGTGAACCGGTTGATGACACCGGTCATTGTCACAAGCCCTACATTCTGACTGAAAGAGGTCAGCGGCAGGCATCCAAAACACCCGGAAATGGCACTGGAAAATCCGTCCACCGCCAGCGACCCCTGCAGTTCTTCCATCTTAATATCCCTGTCCAGACTACCCTTACATACCGCAGTGGTAGCACCCGTTGTCTCCGCTGCGGACACAAGGAAGACGATGGCTATGGTGAAGAACGCACCCAGGTCAAATACCGGCTTATGGTCCGTAAAGAACACAAGCTGCGGAATACTGATAAATCCCACCTCATCAATGGTTTTAGCGATATTCGAGAAATCAATCATCGGCGCGATTCCTGCCACTGTGAAAATTGCCGACAGGATATATCCAAATATCAAACCTACTAAAATATTGAGGTTCTTATATACGCCTTTTAGCTTATAGCGTGACACAAGGCAGACAACCAATGTAAATGTACCAATCACCAGATGATGCCACATACCGAAGTCTTCCACGCCGCTTCCTCCTCCCCAGGAGTCCATTCCTACCGGCAGAAGGGAGAGACCGATGGCAATGACAACACATGCTGACACAATAGGCGTCAGAAATCTCTTCCAGTATCGCGCACTCAATCCTACAATACCTTCAAAAATACCGCCTAATATAACTGCCCCCACCATTCCTTCATATCCTAAATCCGGATTGGTACAAATCATCAGAAGACTTCCCAAAAAGGTGAAGCTCACCCCCATAACAATGGGAAGTTTCGACCCAATCTTCCAAATCGGATAGAGCTGCAGGCAGGTTCCAATCCCCGCCGCGAACATGGCACACTGAAGCAGCCGCGTGATTTCCGCAGTTGTCAGACCATCCCCGGTCCCTCTCACCACTGCTGCGCTGCAGACAATCAATACAGGCGCCAGATTAGAAACAAACATGGCAAGTACATGTTGAAGGCCGAATGGAATCGCTTTGCCAAGCGGTACTCTGCCGTTTAGTCTATAGATATTTTCGGTACTTACAGTTGTAACTTTTCCTTCTTTATCTATCATATTGTCACTTTATCCTTCCTGTTTTTTCTTTTTATACTGCATCTGCCTCCTCATATTTACCTAACCTTCTAAGCATCGTCTTTTTCACAGCCCGGAAGATATTCTCATACCCTGTACATCTGCACAGATGTCCGGACATCAGCTTGCGAATCTCATCGTCTGAAAATTCGCGCTTTGCTTCCAGTATCTCCGTCGCGCTCATGATAAATCCCGGTGTGCAGAATCCGCACTGCACTGCCGCCTCATCGATAAACGCCTGCTGGATATCGGAAATCTCTCCGTTCGGACCAGCCAGACCTTCCAGCGTCAGGATTTCCTTTCCCTCCGCCCAAACTGCCAGGTAAATACAGGAATTAAAACATTCTCCGTCGATGATGACATTGCACGCTCCACACTCTCCTACCTCACAGCCTTTCTTCACACTCGTCAGCCGGAAATCGTTTCGGAGCAAATCAGTAAGCGAAGCCCTCACATCTATCATCTTTTCGACTTTTTTGCCATTAATCGTGCATCGAAGCAGCTTATACTGAATCTCACTCATGTATCTCACCTCCTGCCCGGCGAATGGATTCTTTTAACGCGCGCTCTGCCAGCGTAACCGCGATATGCTGCCGGAAGTCCTTGGCAGCTCTCCAGCTGTCTCTGGGGCGTATATCCTCAAGTACCGCCTTTGCAAATCTCTTCACTGCTTCTTCCGTCACCGGAGCCCCCTTCACCTCCGCTTCCGCGGACGGCGCCCGCATAGGCACCGGTCCCGCAACACCGTAGGCAATCCGGACGTCTTCCATTGTTTCCTTGTCTTCAGAAAGCTTTACATTCACCGAGCAGCCTGTTGTGGCGATATCCATGGCATTTCTCATGGCATACTTAATATAATACCCTTTGTATCCCTCGTAGGCTTTCTTCGGAATGATGATGGCAGTCTGCAGCTCACCCGGCTTCAAATCCACCACTCCTGCTTTTATGTAAAACTCCTTAATTGGAATCCGTCTCACTCCCTGCGGACCGGTAATCTCCACCACCGCATCCCATGCGTGCAGCGTGGAGGCGGAATCAGCAGATGTCACTCCATTGCATGTATTCCCGCCAATGGTCCCGATATTTCGTATCTGAGGGCCTCCAACCATATCAACCGCTTCCCCCAGTACCTGAATGTGTTCCTTTATAATCGGGTCCCTGGTGATATGGGAAAAGCTTGTCAGGGAACCGATTCGGATACTCTCATCCTCCTCATAACAGATTCCCCTCATCTCATCAATCCGGTAAATGCTCACCAGCTCTTTTCCTGCCCGTTTTCCTTCCCGCATCTGTACCAGAACGTCACTTCCGCCCGCAATAATCTGCGCTTCAGGATGTTCTGTAAGAAGCCGGATGGCATGTTCTACGCTCTCTGCTTCATAAAGTGCTTTGATATCATACATCTTTGCAATACCTCCTGCTAAATCATTCCTTCTTCTTTCAAGCGCCGGAAAAGGTTGTGCGGATTTACCGGTGCATCATTGACTGCCACACCAATCGCCTGGTACACGGCATTTCGGATTGCCGGTGCCACAGAGCAGGTCGGCGGTTCTCCCAGAGCCTTGGTGCCAAACGCGCTGGTGGGCTCCGGGTTTTCTATAAAGAAAGCTCTCAGCCTCGGATGGTCCATGGTCGTTGACAGTTTATAGTCCAACAGATTGTTGTTCAGGGCGCGACCTGTCTTTTCATCGAATATCAGGCGTTCTGACAACCCAAAGCCGATTCCCATGCTCATTCCGCCGTGCACCTGCGCCTCCGCCAGCGCGGGGTTGATAATCGTCCCGGCGTCATGGACATTGACGATATCCAGCAGCTCTACTTTGCACATCGGAATATCGATCTCCACCTCAGCGAACGTACATCCGAAAGAATAGGCATTTGATTTTATCTGTGATGTGCTCTCCGCTGTCAGATGTTTGCTGTTCTCCAGACTGTAGAGTGCCTCTGTCGCCAGCTCCTCCAGTGTCATCAGTTTCCTCTTGTCTGTGACGCGTACGATTTCCCCGTTCTGAATGTCCAGATTATACGCCGGCATTCTGGTCAGGTCATGCGCATAGTTTAGAATCCGTTCTTTTAAGAGCAGAGCTGTCTGTCTGATAGCAAAGCCTGCTGTGTAAGTCTGCCTGGAGGCATAAGCGCCCGTACCAAACGGCGTCACATCTGTATCCTGGCAGGAGACTACATGCACGGACTCCAGCGGAACTCCCAGCACATCCGCTGTCATCTGGGAATATGCGGTATCCGCTCCCTGCCCAATCTCCGTCTCTCCTAACTGCACCTGCAGGGAGCCATCCTGGTTGAGCACCATACGGCAGGAGGAAGTCTCCAGTGAAATAGGCCATACCGCTGTGTTGTACCAGAAGACCGCCATTCCGATTCCTCTGCGGATATCCCCTGTCTGATTCTGGTACTCTGCATATTTTCTTCTGTAATCCGTCACCTCCATCCCTTTGTCTATACACTGGTTGAAGGTATCAGAATAAAGCTCATTTTTGGAAAAGGCATCCTGGAATCCGACCGGCATCAGGTTCTTCCTTCTGAACTCAATGGGGTCCATACCAAGCCTTGCCGCCACATCTTCTGTGTGACATTCTACCGCCCACATCGCCTGTGGGATTCCATATCCTCTCATGGCGCCTGCCACAGATTTATTTGTAAATACGGTGTAACCGTCACACTCCACATTATCGCAGGGGTAAAGCTGCGGAAACGCGCCTACTCCCTTGGCGCAGATGCTGTGTCCGTGAGAAGCATATGCACCCTGGTCTGAAAATGCCTCCAGCTTTCGCGCCGCATAGGTACCGTCAGGGCGCACCCAGGAAATGATGTGGCTGCGAATCGCATGACGCACCCGGTTCGATACAAACGTGTCCTCCCTGGGGATATCCAGTTTCACAAGATGACCGCCGAGCTTCACGCACAGCCATGCGCAGAGCGGTTCATAGAGTACATCCTGCTTATTTCCAAATCCCCCGCCGATATATGGCTTGATGACGCGAATCTTTCCCCAGCCAATTCCCAAAGCCTGCCCTACTACCCGGCGTACAATATGGGGAATCTGCGTGGAAGTCACCACCTTGATGCGGTCCCCTTCCTTCTCTGCATAGCAGATAAAATTCTCGATATGACAATGCTGCACTGTCGGGGTGGAATACCATCCTTCCACTTTAATCAGCCCCGGCTCCTTGATTGCCTCCTCATAGTTTCCTTTTCGGATGGAAGTATGTTTCAGGATATTGTTGGGATACGCTTCATGAATCTGGGGCGCGCCGTCCTTCATCGCCTCCTGCACATCCAGCACAAAAGGATATTCTTCATATTCTACTTTGATTGCCCGGACTGCCTGTGCTGCCGCCACTTCGTCCTCCGCCACGACCGCAGCGATATCATCTCCATAGAACCGCACCTGGTCTGTTAAAACCAACCTATCCGCCACATCCTGATGACTCTCATCTGTAGACCAGGGATGCCCTGCAGTCGGAAAATAGTGCTTCTCTTTTACATCAAAGCAGGTAAATATCTTCACCACGCCGGGTATTTTTTCTGCCTCCGAGATGTCGATAGATACGACCCTTCCATGGGCAATGGTTGAATGGACAACCTGCGCGATATACGCGCCCTTATCGCAAAGGTCATCTGTATATTTTGTTCGCCCTATCACTTTATCATAGGCATCTACACGGGTTACTTTTTTCCCTACATACATTTTTTTGATTCCTCCTGACTCTTTATTGTTTCTCACTGTCATTTGCTGACTCGCCATTGATATAATATTCTATATATTCCTGCATTTGTCTGTATCCGTCTTCCCGTATCCACACTTTCCCGTGCCGTACCTGTATAAGTCCCATCTCCTCCAGCCTTTTGATACTCCGGTCCAGCGTCTTAATGGAAAAACCAATCTCCTCCGCTATCTGCGTTCTCGTCTGCCGCAGTTCCAATTCCTTAGGCTGCTGTCTCTGTTCGTATTTCCTGATGAGATGGACCATCAGGCGGTCCTTGGCATCCATAAAGAGATATTTTCTCGCCTCCGCAGTCTGTGACAGCAGGCGCTGCATATTCGTCTGTGTCCGCATAAACAGTGCTTCCACATCCATCCTCATCCATTCCATATAATAAGCCGCCGGAATGGCAAGTACCCGGCATTTTGTGGACGCCACGATACTGATACGGTATTTTTCCATTCCCGCGAAGCACTCTATCTCGCCAAAAAAATCTCCCGGACCGAAATCTTTAAAGGGATAGGACTTCTCATGCATGGGCCACTCCACTCCCGTAACCTTTCCGGAAATAACGATATAAATATATGTACAATTTTCTCCCGCTTTGATAAAGGTACTGTTGGGCTCGATTTCAATGAGGTTCATGTAGTACTTAACTTCTTCCGTACAATTGCGGAATAAAGTCCTCATATACTCTCTCTTTCTGCTTGGCAATTCCCTGAAAATATCTTCCATCGGATATCACTCCTGTCTTTTCATTTATTATATTAGAGGCGCATCGCTCATTAAAAGGACATATGTCTGTTTTTTTAGCATTTTTTTTATTATAGCAAAAACATACAATTAATTCCATTTTCCGCAATAAAATTCACAGAAAATTTGTGCAGATTTTCCAGTGCTGCAAATTTTGGCATTCCCCCTAAGAAAGCCTAGTGTACCGTCTCATTGGCTTTCAGTATAATGACGCAGATTAGATTTTCACTCTGCAAGGCGGAAGAATGAGGCGATGCTCGAAAGGGTCTTCTCAAAAACGGTCAACAGTATATAATAGTAATCAGAAAAGCCGCTCATTTTTAAGCCCCTTACAGAAAATAGCAGAGCGGTAAACTGTACTACTATCCGTTTGAACGAAAAAGGAGACTTGCCGCGTCTTTACAACCCGGCACAGAATAACTAAAAATGAATGAAAAATTTTTGTCCCTTCCGGAAGAAAAACAACAGCGCATCATCAATGCAGGATTTCAAGTATTTGCCCATTTTCCTTACAAAAAAGCACCCATTGGTGAAATAGCTGCAAACGCGGGCATCAGTAAATCACTGTTGTTCCACTATTTTCATAATAAGAAAGACTTCTATTTTTTCCTATGGCAAAAGGTAGAAGACATCTCTATGCGGTATATGAGCGAATACTGGAAAAGGATTTCTTATCACTCCTGGATTTCTGGAAATCCATCTATTATAAGGAATCAGCCTCTATATAATGCACACCGCCGCAGACGGAATGAATAGAGGAATGGGAGCAGAATTTCGATATGACAAGAAAGAAGGGACCGTATGAATATTATCTCAACAAACCATCTGACAAAATACTATGGGAAATCCCGAGGTATCATCAACCTCGACCTTTCTGTGAAAGAAGGCGAATTCTTTGGCTTTATCGGACCAAACGGTGCGGGCAAAAGCACTACCATCCGCCTGCTCTTAGGACTTATCCACCCCACATCCGGGAGCGGCAAACTTTTTGGGCTTAACATGGAGGACCATTCCCGCAAAATTCTTTCCCAGATAGGCTATATTCCATCAGAAGCGATGTTTTATCACAAGATGACCGTGGCAGAGACACTGCGCTTTTCTGCGGCGCTTCGCAAAAAAGACTGTAAGGCACAGTCACTGGCTTTATGTGAGCGCCTTCAGCTTAATCCTCGAAAGAAAACCGAAGACTTGTCTCTTGGCAATCGCAGAAAGGTATCTATCGTATGCGCGCTCCAGCACGACCCAAAACTCTGTATCTTTGATGAGCCTACGAGCGGGCTGGATCCGCTTGTGCAAAAAGAATTTTTCGATATCCTGAAAGAGCGTTCAAGGCAGGGAACTACCATTTTCCTCTCCTCCCATATCCTTTCAGAAGTACAGCAGTACTGTGACCGCGCCGCCATTATACGGGAAGGACAGATGATTGCCTGCGGTGACATGGCGAATCTGGCAAAAACAAACGCAAAACGCATCACCCTCCGGGGAATCCATAAGAATCAACTTATGTCCATTTTCCCGGCAAATGCCAAAAACAGTATGAGGGATATACAAGACAGCCCGGATTCTGTTTCTTTTCTCTATCAGGGAAATATCAAAGAATTTGCGGACCGGCTGCCGCAGATTGATTACACCGACCTTACCATTACTGAGCCGGATTTGAATGAAGTATTCCTGCACTATTATGAAACAGCAGCGAATACCTGCATAGAATCCCAAAAGGAAAGTCACAGTAAACACAAAACCCAGCAAAAAGCATAAGGAGGAAACCGACATGACATTGCTTAAATCCGAATTAAAGCGAAACCGCACCCCACTTATTATCTGGTCTGCCTCTATCGCATTTTTGCTTTTTATCTGCCTCATCATCTTCCCTGATATGAAAAGTCAGGTCAGTGAGTTAAACACCGCCTTTTCTTCCATGGGCGGATTTACAGAGGCATTTGGCATGGACCGACTGAATATGGGCGAGCTGATGGGATTTTACGGCTTGGAGTGTGGAAATATACTTGGAATCGGCGGCTCATTCTTCGCAGCATATATCGGCGTTTCCGCCCTTGCAGATGAGGAAAAGAACCGGACTGCCGAGTTTTTAATGACTCATCCGGTAAGCCGGGGTAAAATCGTGCTGGACAAACTGCTTTCTGTCCTCATCCAGATTCTTATCCTCAACGTTGTGAGCGTCCTCACTTCCCTCATCGTAATCAGTGCCATCGGTGAGGATGTACAGATAAACGAATTTTTCCTGCTCCACCTCGCCTATCTCCTGCTCCAGATTGAGATTGCGGCAGTCTGTTTTGGAATCTCCGCGGCTATACGGCGAAGCGGAACCGGTATTGGATTAGGCTTAGCTGCCATCCTTTATTTTCTGAACATCATCGCCAATCTCACAGAAAAAGCGGACTGGCTGAAATATATTACACCGTTCGGCTACGCCGAAGCCGCAGATATCATCGCAAACTCAGAAATCGACTGGGTCCTGGCAGTTATAGGATGCATAGTGACTGCTGCGGGAATCGCAGCGGCATTTATCGTGTATATAAGAAAGGATATTCATTAGAAAGTTCCAGTAGACACTTTGTACGCCGAGCGCAGTCACTTTAGCGACATGTTACCTCATGCGCTCGTGTGCATTCTGTCCGGAGGGCTTTTTTATTTAACCGGAAATTCGGAAAAATTTCCGATTAAATAAAAAACAGTACCATCACTGATACTGTCTCTTCTCATTCCATATTCCAAAAACCT
>OGQQ01000789.1_pt1 | contig 28865 bp, 25 predicted proteins | sample 1553281 | NCBI WGS metagenome assembly OGQQ01 (sample SAMEA2579937, study PRJEB22360) | human gut metagenome | biome: human gut; feature: human-associated habitat; material: faeces | place: Denmark | collected 2008/2010 | reverse complement strand
AGATACAACATTCCATTGATCATCAATTCTTATTGAAAATGTATAACGTGATTTGATATCCAGCTTATTTCCCTGATATTTAGATACATAGCTGTATACAAACACTCCTATAACAAGAAGACTGAATATAACCAGAACTGCATATGTAATTATTTTTGTCTGAAATCTTCTGCTTTTCTGATACATAATCGTCCTCCTACTTTAATTAAAATTCTCTTTTATTATGCATTGCCTCTCTTATTATCACACGATAATACTTATACCACCACAGAAAATACATTGCGCCTGCTCCAACAAGAAACATAACACAGACAACAAACGGATGTATTGCATATATCCAGCTTGCTGCAATTCTGCCATTAAGCACAGGCAGTCCATATGCAAGTATTACACATATAGCCATTATTGTGCCATTAAGGACACTTCTGTTTTCGTACACACCTCTGAAATGGTCAAATGTTATAATTGCCATCATCTCACCCACAGGTCTTGCACATGCTGTAACAATGCACAACATAAGTGCATTAAATACCGGTTCTCCAAGTATTATAAGTATAATAAAATAGAATACAAATTCTGTTACTATCTTATATATAAATTTCCCCAGAAAATTCATATACGGACTAACAAGCATTACACGAATCATAAGATAATCCCTGTCACCCATTGCAAATATTGTTGTATTAGCAAGACTTCCACATATAGTTGAAAGCATTATAAACAGATATATTATAGAAATATCCTGATGAATCCTTATTAGTGGGAAGAAATATGCAAGTATTGTATAGGGAACATATATAAGAAGAATTACATACATGAACTTTCTTATAAATTCCCATGCAAGCATAAATATCTGTGCCATAGTTCCAACGATAGCCCTGCTTTTTGATTTTTCACCAAAAGCATCATCCTTCACCAGTTTCCTTATTACAGGAAAACTCTTTATCATCTTAATTCCTGCCTCTGTTCCCTCATAATATCGTAATATTTTCTCAGCAAACAGCTTTCTAAATAATTTCATTGTCTGCCTCCCCAAGTATGTCTAATACAGCTTCTTTTATCTCTGGAATCTGCATAGTTTCATGTGATATAGGATTGAGTTCACCATTGTTAAGAACCAGCACATCCTTTGATATTCTATGTGCAATATCCAACAAACCTGTTGATATAAGAATTATATGGTCATTCTTATATTCATTAAGAACTGAAAGCATATCATCAATATATTCATCAGTACAATAATCAAGTGCCTCATCAAACATCATTACATATGGTTTCTGAATAAGAAAAGCTGCTAACTGAAGCCTCTTCTTCTCCTCAAAACTGTAATCTGCAATATGTCTGTCTCTTATCAGCCCTGTAAGCTTCACTTTATCAAGATAATATTCAGGCTTTTCGCTGTTCTTATTCATATCACAGAGCATACTGATAAACTGATATCCTGTAATAAGCATATGCAGAACACTCTGCTTTGCAGCAAAGAAAAGCGTGCACTTCTCCTTAGTCTCAACAGTGCCTGAGTCTACAGCAATATCTCCTGCGATACACTCAAACAGAGTTGTTCTTCCTGCTCCTGCACCGCCAAGAACCGGATATATATTTCCTTCTTCAAATGTATATTCAATATCAGTAAGAATTTCGTTCTTACCAAAACTTTTCTTCAAATGATTCAAATGTAACATTTATAAATCTCCTGCATCCAATGTGTCATATCATTATATTACATATTTATTTGGTTTGTAAACCTTCAAAACCTTATTATATTGCATTTATTCAGCAACAATGATATAATCTTGAAATATTTTGCTAATAATATAAAAAAATGTAGAGGTGTACAGTATTGAAAGATTTTTTTAAAAGAAAAGGCTGGAGAATATGCTTTGCAGCATATATATTTATATACCTTCCATGGTTTTCAACTCTTGAAAAAGTAATTAACAGTGATTATCCCGGGCTTCATATCATCAATATTCCTTTTGATAATATGATACCTTTCTGTGAATACTTTATAATTCCATATGTATTATGGTTTTTATATGTGGTTGCAGCTTGCATATATATGTATTTTAAGGCAGATAATAAAGAATTCATACAGTTTGCGTTATCACTCATAATCGGTATGTCACTCTCTCTTACTATATGCATGATATATCCTAATGGTCTTACATTAAGACCTGATTATATCCCTGATAACTTCTGTGGAAAGATAATCAATGCACTATATACAATAGATACTTCAACAAATGTATTCCCAAGTATACATGTATACAACTCACTGGCAGTTAATTTTGCATTACTGCGTTGCAAAGCTTTAAAAGGACATATAATAACAAAGACATTATCTTCCATTCTTTGCATCCTTATATGCCTTGCAACCGTATTTTTAAAGCAGCATTCTGTAGTCGATGTAATCGGAGCAATAATTCTTTATATCGTTCTTTACATTTTCATATATGTTATTGACTACAGCTGTTTAAAGAAAGCTTAGTGGATTCTCTTTAAACATTTTGAAAGAAGTTCTATAAGAAGAACTACAACAAACAATACAATAAGAATTGAGCCAACGGCGTCCCATCTGTAATTGTTCATGTAGACAATCAGTGGGGCGCCGATTCCGCCTGCTCCAACAAGTCCTAATGTACTTGCCGACCGCACATTCACATCCAGTCTGTACATCACAGCATCCTTAAACTGAATCTTAAGCTCAGGTACTGCCACATGCCGTAATCTTGCTATAAATCCCGTTCCTGCACATTTGCACGCATTCCATGCCGCCATATTCCAGTTGTCTACTGCAACTGTGAATCTCTTTGTCAGAAGTCCGATACTGCACATCATCATTGTAAGCACTCCGGCAAAGCTGCCAGGTCCCGTAACCCTTATGAATATAAGTCCATACACATACACAGGTACAGTTCTTATTGCCATAACAACAAGTCTGCCAATAAAAGCCATAGGTGCTGGAATGAATTTTCTCGAATTAATCAATGTAAGTATTACTGCAAACACTGCTCCGGCACATGTTCCCGCAACTGCGATTGCAATAGTTTCAAGCATAAGATACATAACGCCACTCTTTCCGGTCATAAACATGTATTCCCAGTCCGGATGTGTAATTCCGTGCATAATCGCACCAACAACCTTAATACCAAGCTTTGATGTTGATACATCTTTAACTGCACTGAGACTGTATACAAAAAATACCATGATACATACACTTATAATCACATTTGCAGTTGTATTTCTCTTAATACGTCCATCAAGATATGCTTTCAGGAATGTACTTATTCCCTCAATCACAAGCACTGCGACAAAAAGCATAACAAGAATCATTCCAACCCTGCTGTATTCACGCCAGCTTATCTTTTCATTAAGCAGTAGTCCTATTCCACCTGCACCTACATAGCCAAGTATTGCCGCATGTCTTATATTAGCTTCCAGTACATAAAGCGAATTACTAAGATATCCTGGCAGCAGTTCAACAATAACTGTCCGTGAAAATGCTTTAAATTTTCCTGCTCCTATAGCTGTAACTGCTTCGTATGGCTTCAGTGTCAGGCTTTCAATATCCTCACCACCAATTCTTGCCATTACAGCCCATGTCGATACAGCTATTGCAATAGTTCCTGCTGCCGCACCAAGCCCCCATATAAATGTTGCTACAAGTGCAAGTATAAGCACAGGTATTGTTCTTACACACTGTACAATAACTCTCACCACAATCCTTACATATGATTTCTTAATAAGATTGCCTGCATATAAAAATGCAGTAAAAAGTCCAAACACAGCACCTATAAATGTACCAGCAATTGACATCTGCACAGTCTTAATAAGTGGTTCAATAATCTTACCACAATATCCTGTATCCGGTGGGAACATTCTTTTTATGAATAATACAGCCTGACTGCCTCTCTTTATAATTACATTCATATCAAAGCCTGTTACAGCAAAACAGAATATTATTATAAAAAGCATTACCAGTGCCGTAATTCTTCTGATAACCTTCATTCTATTCATGCTTTTCATACGCACCACCATATATGAATTCAATATTCTCATCTGTTACCTCTGACGACTTTTTATCAAGTACAAGTCTGCCATCAGCAATTCCTATAATTCTGTCCGATTTCTTCAATGCAAGCTCTACTGAATGACTGTTCATAATAACCGTTATATTGTACTGCCTGTTAAGCTGTACAAGAATATCAGTAATCTGTTCTGCACTATATGGGTCTAGAGAAGCAACCGGTTCATCCGCAAGAATAATATCAGGCTTCTGCATTAGTGCCCTTGCAATTGCAACTCTCTGTTTCTGTCCTCCCGAAAGTTTTCCCGCATATGAATACATTTTTTCAGATAATCCCACTGCTTCAAGCTGCTTTCTTGCATATTCCTTCTGTTCCTTAGTGAATATACCAAAAAGTGCCTGAAAAGCATTTCTATCTGCCAATGCCCCATTAAGCACATTGTCTAAGCAGGTAATTGTATCAACAAGGCAGAAATCCTGATATATAGTGCCTATTGTTTTCTGAATATCTCTTTTCTTTCTTCCCTTAAGCTTTGTAAAATCCTGGTTATTAATAATAATACGGCCTGCAGTTGGCTTAATCATTCCATTAAGCAAGCGAAAAAGAGTGGTCTTTCCAGCACCACTCTTTCCAATTACTGATATGAATTCGCCCTGTTCTACTGAAAAACTAATGTTATCAAGGGCTTTATCTCCACCTTTATATAATTTACTCACACTGTCTATCTGTAACATGTATATTGTCCTCCCAGACAGCTTAAAGGTGAATTATTTCTTTAACATATTCTGCGCCGCACGCTCTGCATCATAATCAGAGCTTTGGGCATACTGATATCCAATATGGCTTAATACATTCAAAACTTTAAGTCCGTCTTCACTTTTTCCTATATTAATACAAGCATCTGCAAATGCTTTCTTAAAGCCTTCTGACATAATATCTGAATTCTTACTAACACATATTGTATCATCCATTATCTGATCTGTCACTGCCAAAACTGCAGTCTGTTTATAACAATCATCTGTACCACCGAATTTGCTCATCCAGTTAGCTGCATATTTTGCTCTCATATGTGCAAATCCAACAATAACATCAACCTGTCCTGCTGCAAGTCTTGACATAGATGTTGTATATGAATCAGACTGTACGACATTGGCAAGGTCACTTATCTGCTTCCCATAATTATTGTAAAGCCACAGACTTGGGTATATATAACCTGATGCTGATGAAGCACCCATTACAGCCCATGTTGCACCATTCAAATCATCCCATGTAAGCTTCTGTCCTGCATTAACCTTGGCAGCAAGCTCCTGTCCCTTAGTACTTGGTCCTGCAAGAATTATTGAACGGTAATATGTTGTAAGATTATCTGTAAACGCTTCCTCCGTTCCGTCATTCCAGTCCTTGGCATTAAGAGAATCCTTGTTAATAGCTTTTCTCTGTGCAGTAAGCAGAACATCACAGTCATCATCATATGTAACATAAGTTCCGCCAGAAATAAATCCTGCATCTGCTGTTCCGGCACTTAAAGCTTCTCCTACTGCACTGTAAGAAGTTCCTACTGTAATCTCAACATTACCTACATTATACCCCTGTGTAGCAAGTTCATCTTTAATCATGCCGCCAAGAGGCTCAAGTCCTGTAAGTAGCGTATCAGCATCCTGATACGGTGCAATCATTATTCTGAATGTATCAATATCCTTAGAATCTTCTTTAGTTGTATCTTTTCCACAGCCTGTCAGCCCTGCTGATAATCCCATGCAAAATGTCGCTGTAAGTAACACAGCCATTCCTTTTTTCAAATATTTTGTTAATTTCATTATTTTGTCTCTCTTCCAATTTCCTTTAACATATTCTTATCGCTTCTAATTGTAGCACATGCAACAGTAGTAAGCATATTACCTGTAATAGTAGCAGACGCACCAGACTGAAATGCCTTGATTCCGTCTCCTGTAAGAAGTGCTCTTCCTGCACCAAGTCTTATATCAGCCTCCGGGTTAATATATCTAAAGAATGCTATTGTTCTTAATATCTCAGGCTCAGTAAGTCTTCTCTCATTCTCAAGAGGTGTACCCTTAATTGGCATAAGTGCATTAAGAGGAATAGAGTCAACTCCGACTTCCGCAAGACTTATTGCCATATCAAGTCTGTCTTCCCAGTCTTCGCCCATTCCTATTATACCACCTGAACATGCCCACATACCTTCTGCTTTTACAAGCTTTAAAGTTTCAATCTTCATATCATATGTATGTGTAGTGCATATATTAGGGAAATTTCTTCTTGAAGTCTCAATATTATGGTGATAACTTGTAACACCTGCTTCATGAAGTCTGTGAAGCTGCTCAGCATTAAGAAATCCCATAGATGCACACAGCTCAATATCACATTCTTTATTCATAGTCTCATAAGCATGAACAGCCTTTTCAAATTCCTCACCGGAAAGAGCTTTTCCAGCTGTAACAATCGAAAAACGGTCAACACCTTCTGACTCATTCAGCTTACACGCCTTTACAATATCCTCTTCTGGAAGAAAATCATATACCTCACAGTCAGTGTGATTGTGTGCAGACTGTGCACAGTACTTACAATCCTCTGGACATTTGCCGCTTCTTCCATTAATTATAGAACATAAGTCAACCTTATCTCCAACAAAATGTTTTCTTATCCTGTCTGCCCCTTCACAAAGTTCATCCAAATCGCAATTCAGAAAAAATGTCAAATCATCCTGTCTTTTAATTCTTCTTCCGTTAATAATCTCTTCTGCCAGTTCTAATGGTGTCATATATACATACCTCTTTTGAAAAATATTTATTAGATTATAGAACTGAAAAAGGCGAATGTCAACAAATTGTGCCTTGCAGTTGACATTCGCCATATGTAATTACCCGCTGGTATTCTTTATCTCTTACCTATATCTGCCATATCATGTATAACATCAGATATATTCTCTACAGTTGAGGTTATTCTGTTATTAAGATCTGTACAGCTCTTAGCAAGCTTTCCTACCTCTAATGCTACAACTGAAAAGCCTTTTCCCGCCTCACCGGCTCTTGCAGCCTCAAATAGATGCATTAAGTGCAAGAATATTCTGCTTTCTCTGTATGCCATCAAGCTGCTTGGTATTCTCCTTGATATCTCTCACATACTCTTCACAGCTCTTAACACCACCTGTAAGCTTTGTAATCAATTGTCCATTGTACTTAGAATTATATTCTGAATTAATAAAATTATTAAGTACTGCTCCTAGCAGGTTAGCTGCCGCATTAATCTCTGCCTCTGTTCTTACTGTAACTTTTCCTAACGCCTCAATATACTCATCCTCATTAATACCCAGTTCTCTTGCAACACCTCTGAATTTCTCTTCATCCGGATGCTCAGGTAAAACCTGACCTCCGATTACAGAGCCAAGCACTGTACCATCGCTTAACTTAAGCGGAATACCAAAATCCACAAGTCCAGCATGACAATGATATACACCTTGTCCCTCAGCGTCACATTTCTCACATCTTCTGCATCCTTCCTTACTTCCTCTGGTAAGCTTTATACAGAAATCTGTAAAGTTGTAACATTCGGAAATATACTTTCCATCAGCTCCAACTGCAACCGTGGCTAATCCTGTTGCCACAGCCCAGTCAGACATAATTGATTCAAATTTCTCCATATCAGCAAAATCTTGAATCTTCATGCTTAAACCACCTCTTTTTCAATTGTCACATGTATTGATTGAGTAAATTTTAACAAATAAGACCTCTAAAGTCAATGAATATGAGTAATTATCAACATTTTTATGTACTGGCTCTGTATTAATGATGGAACAATCTCATTCCTGTAAAGCACATAGCCATTCCTCGCTTATTGGCTGTTTCTATAACCTGATCATCTCTTACAGAACCACCAGGCTGTGCTACATACTTAACACCAGACTTATAAGCTCTTTCTATATTATCTCCGAATGGGAAGAATGCATCTGAACCGATTGTTACATCAGTATTGCCTGCAAGCCATTCCTTCTTTTCCTCTGTTGTAAATACAGATGGTTTCTCTGTGAATACTCTCTCCCAGTCATTGAGAATATCTTCATACTCATCACCAATATAAAGGTCAATTGCATTGTCTCTGTCAGCACGGCCTACGCCTTCCTTAAATGGAAGATTAAGGACCTTTGGATTCTGGCGGAGATACCAGTTATCAGCCTTCTGACCTGCAAGTCTTGTACAATGGATTCTTGACTGCTGTCCTGCTCCGATACCGATTGCCTGTCCATTCTTTACATAGCATACAGAATTAGACTGTGTATACTTAAGTGTTATAAGTGCAATAATCATATCAATCTTAGCAGACTCTGGAATATCCTTATTCTCTGTTACAACATTTGATAAAAGTTCCTTATCAATAACAAACTCATTTCTTCCCTGTTCAAATGTTACACCAAACACCTGCTTTCTCTCGATTGGTTCAGGCTTATACTCAGGGTCAATCTTAATGATATTGTAGTTACCCTTCTTCTTAGCCTTTAATATCTCAAATGCCTCCGGCTCATAGCCAGGTGCAACAATACCATCTGAAACCTCATGCTGGATAAGCTTTGCTGTAGCAACATCACATACATCTGATAATGATATGAAATCACCGAAAGATGACATTCTGTCTGCACCTCTTGCTCTTGCATATGCACATGCGATTGGGCTTAATTCTCCGATTGCTTCGTCAACCCAGTAAATCTTCTTTTCAACATCTGTAAGAGGAAGTCCTACTGCAGCACCTGCTGGAGATACATGCTTGAAAGATGTAGCTGCTGGAAGTCCTGTAGCTTTCTTTAACTCCTTAACAAGCTGGTATCCGTTAAATGCATCAAGAAAATTAATATATCCTGGTCTGCCGTTAAGAATCTCTACAGGAAGGTCACTTCCGTCTTCCATAAATATTCTTGAAGGCTTCTGATTAGGGTTGCATCCGTATTTTAACTGAAATTCGTTCATATTCTTTCTCCTTAATTATTTTACATTCTTGTTAATAATTCTTGTTTCGTATTCACCTGTAGCAATATCAATATATCTTACAAAAAGTGAAACCTTATTATCTGCATTAAGATTATCCCAGATCATCTGTGTGAATTCTTCAATATCGCCAGATATCTTAACCCAAGTAGGTTCTCCCTCATAGCTTGGAAGTGGATTGCCATCACCCATATATGTATGGATATAATGCCCCTCTCCTGCAAATGCTGCATCATATGTATATGTGTGTCTTTCACATATGTCAGGATTACCATTATGGCTCTTTAATATAGACATTGCATATGAATATTCATTATTCTCAATATGAAGCACACTTGAAATTCTTGGTGTATAGTTAGGTGCATCATGCTCATATTTTCTTACTCTTAAAGATTCTTCAAATGTTTTTCCTTCTGAAAGGCCATCATAAACCGTATCAGTCTGATCCCCATTAGTAACTATAGTATTATTGCCAAGTACTCTTACAGGGGCATAGATAATAAGCTCTGGTGCAACTAAAAGTGTTGATGGGTCAAAAGCTTCTGTTCTGATACCCTCTCCGTCCTGTACAAATACACGGTTACGGCTGCTCTCGCTTCTTCCCATAATAAAGTAAGCTGAAACTGCCTTCTTACCATCCTCTGACATACCGGCAACAATTCCTCTGCCCGGATAAGCACATCCTGATAATTCCTCTGAAAGGTTCTTAATTGTCATAACTGACCTCCTGTTAAATGTGATGACTGCGTTCACTCCTCATGGTTCTTTTTCGCGAGTAGCGAAGATGCCAGAATTTCATTCTGGCATTGTCGCGGTGCTCCTCGAATATCCGTGAAAAATCCCCAATCCATGCAAGCATGATTGTGAATTTTCACTCCTATCCTCATCGCTACTCGCGCAAAAAAACCGACTATCTGGGAACGCAGCTTATAGCTTAACGTTGCCCAGGCGGTCGGCTTTTCTTAATATAAACTGTACTCCCTGTGGGTTATCCCACAATGCCTATAAGGCATCTTCCGCCAGTTGTACAGCGCTTATTAATAACATACAACAAAATATGTTAAATTGCAACACCATTCTTCTTAAGAAGTTCTCTTGCTGATTCAACCGAATCAATACCTGTTGCATTCTTAATTGGTGCAAATTCTTTTTCTCTTACTACCTCGAATGGCAGACAGCTGTCAAGCTCATGAATCATATCAAGAACAAGACCCTCAAACTTATATCCATTAGGCTTTTCAGGCTTAACAAGATTACCATTCTCGTCAATATATGGAATCTTCTTCTCAACAATATGTAATGGAAGATTCTTTCCAACAATTCTTTCAAGATCAGAAACCCTGAACAGATAATTAAGAATAACTCCAAAATTATATGCAGGGTCGCCCTTTGCATTCTTAGCATCCATCATCTCTTTAGTAAGTTCATAATACTCAACAATGGAAGGCTTTCCATCTTCAAGACACATAACGCCAACCTTCTCATCAGGAGCTGCCTTTCTTACAACCTTAGAACCAACTGCACAGTGCTTTTCAATTGTAGCACCGATAAATACAGGGTCTGCAATTCTCTGAAGGACATTGTCAACAGCGAATACATTCAGCCACTCAATTCCGTTCTTCTCAAGAACCTCTGTTAATCCAGCCTTCTTTAAAGAGATATACCATCCACCATTACCATTAGGTGATGTTGCCATCCTTCCCTTCTCTTCAAGGTATATCTTACCATTATAATCAGTAGCTGCTGCCATCTCCTGTTTGAAGAAATGTACATATTCACTCTTATATCCGAAGAAATTCTTCTCTTCAAAGAAAGAAACTGTAGCATCATTATTCTTCTCACTAGTCATAACGAATAAATGTATATATGTTCCTGTCTCTTTAACAACATCCATAAGATTATTAATAAGGCACTCGAATATATAAAGTTCCTTGTTAACACCTACATTATACATTCCCTTAGGATTATCCGAGCCAAGTCTTGTTCCCATTCCGCCTGCAAGAAGAATTGCTCCAACCTTGCCAGCCTTAATTGCCTCTACACCTGTATTCTTAAATGTATCATAGTCAGCTTCTATCTCATCAAGTTCCATTGCACCAAGAGGTGTAATTTCACCTTTCTTAACAAGCTCAGACTTATGTTCAATTGCCGATAAAACTTCCATATCAGTCTTATCGATCTGTTCAAGAAGTGCTGCCTTCTCATCATCTGATAATTCATCATAATATCTTAATATCTGTTCCTGACAGTACTTTGAAAGCTTAAGCTTTGCTTCTTCTAAATTCACTCTAATTTCCTCACTTATCTAATGGCTTATTGTCTGACGACATCTTTATAATTCTAACACATTAATAGTTTCCAAGCAACTTAATAGATTCAGCTTCTTCTTCAATACCTCTTAATGCGTTCATAACTCTTGGATCATCAATGTTACCAGCAAAATCAACAAAGAACCGGAAATTCCATCTCTTTCCTTCAACATTCCCTTCAATAGGTCTTGATTCAATCTTATTCATATTAAGTCCATTATATATAATATGACTTAAAAGATTATATAGAGTGCCTGCTTCATTAGCTGTTTCAAACACAATACTCATCTTCTGTGCATTCTTAACAAACTTTCTTGTATTAGTAACAATAACAAATCTTGTTGTATTGCCTTCCTGGTCTGTAATTCCAGACTTTAAGATATCAAGACCATAAAGCTCTGCAGCTTCCTTACTTGCAATGGCAACATGAGTCTTATTATGCTCCTGAAAAATCATCTTTGCCGCAAGTGCTGTATTAGCCTGACTGATTCTCTGCCAGTCCTTGTGAGTATCTAAGAATCTGTCACACTGCATAAGTCCCTGTGGATGTGAATATACAGCAGTTACGTTTTCAAGGTCAGTTCCTGGAAGTCCAAGTAACAAATGTTCAATCTTAACATAAGTTTCTGCTATTATGTAATTATTATATTCCTGTAACAGATCATACACATCAGCAACAATTCCAGCATTGGAATTTTCTATAGGAAGTACAGCATAATCAGCCTTCCCCTGCTTAACTGCCTCCATGCACTCTCTCCATGTAGGAACATTGAAATTATCAACATCCTTGCCAAAGAAATTAATCATGGCAGCATATGAATATGCCCCCGGTACCCCCTGATATACAACCTTACAGTTCTTTTTATTAATCTCATCAATTGCCTCATATGGTTCTCTCAAAGTCTGTCCCATTTTTTCAAGCAGCATATACTGGTTTTTTCTTGAGTTAGCCATAATCTGTGCAAACAAATCATCAATAGCATGAACATTATCAGGATTCTTGACAAGCTTCTTTACAGATTCTAACTTAGCTTTCTCTCTTGCTGGATCAAGAACTTTCTTTCCTGTCTCAATCTTATATTCTGCAACCTCAGTTGTCAGTTTCATTCTCTCTTCAAACAGTTCTACAAGCTGACTGTCAATTTTATCAATATTATTTCGTATCTCATTAAGATCTAACATATACTTCTCCTCTTTAAAGCGATGTATTGTTCTTATTGTATCACATTTTTAATGATATGCAATAAATGTACTTTATGTTATACTTAAGAAAACGTTCTTAAATAATGTTCATAAGGGAGTAGTGATAACATATGAAAAAAGCCATCACAATAAGTGTAATAACTATAATAGGATTATTACTCGCAGTATTAATATTTTTATCTATACGAAGCAGCCGAATCGTATACAACAACGATAATGCTATTGGCAATTCGGCAGGTAACCTCAATAACGGAGGTTTGTTCTGCGAATACAATGACAAAATATATTTTGCCAATCCATACGATTATAACAAATTATATGTAATGAATTCAGACTGCACTAATGCCATGAAATTAAATGATGACAGTGTTGCATCCATCAATGTCTGTGGCAGTTACATATATTATGTCAAGAATAATTTCAAGCAGGAAACCATCGGAACAATATTCAGGGGACAGCTATTCGGTGTTTACCGCTGTGACTTAAACGGCGAGTCATTGAAAGCATTATACGACAGTCTTTCCGGAACAATAGCCTTATCTGGTAACTCGTTATACTACCAGCATTATAGTGACACAACACCTCTGGCTTTCCATAAAGTAGACATTGCAGGAAAGAAAGACACCAAAATTTCTGACACACCTTACTCACCTGCGTGCATCCATAACGGAACAATATATTTTTCTGATCCTGCCGGAAAACATAACATATTAAGTTACGATACCAAAACTGATAAGACCTCTGTATTATATGATTGCAATTCATATCTTGCAGATGTTGAGAACGGCTATGCATATTATATTGACTTAAGTAAGAACTATTCACTTGTAAGACTTAATACATCTAACAAAACTCTTGAATTATTGTATGGAGAAAAAGGAAACAAAGTCGTTAATTATAATGTGTATGGAAACAAAATATTTTTCCAGGTAGAAAGCACAGATGGAATGACAGGCCTTTACAGGATGAATATTGATGGAACGCAGATTGAAACTATTGCTATAGGCAATATTACCAACATTCACTGCACATCAAAATACACATTTTTCCAGTATTATGAAGATCAGGGAGTCCTTTACAGAGTAAGCACAAGTGGTGCTGATACATCTGTTGAACAGATTACTATCAAATAACATTTTTATAAATATCATATAAAATGATGCCCCGCACTTTCAAATTAGTGCAGGGCATTTATTATATCTTACTCTTCAGTTTTCTCTTCTTCAATCTTAATTGAAAGCTCATCAAGCTGCTTAGCATCTACAACATCAGGTGCATTAGTAAGGAGACAAGATGCATCCTTTACCTTAGGGAAGGCAATAACATCTCTGATTGAATCTCTCTTAGCCATAAGCATTACAAGTCTGTCAAGACCATAAGCAAGTCCTGCATGTGGAGGAACACCATACTTGAATGCGTCAAGCAGGAATCCAAACTTTTCATTAGCAACTTCATCTGTAAGTCCAAGTGCCTTGAACATTCTGCTCTGAACATCAGCCTGATGGATTCTTACTGAACCACCACCGATTTCTGTTCCGTTAAGAACAATATCATAAGCCTTTGCACGAACTGCACCAGGATTAGTCTCAAGCATATCAAGATCCTCATCCATAGGCATTGTGAATGGGTGATGCATTGCAACATATCTTTCTTCTTCATCTGACCATTCAAACTGTGGAAACTCTGTTACCCATAAAAACTTATAATCAGACTTATCAAGAAGTCCCATCTGATCAGCAAGTTCTACTCTTAAAGCACCTAGTACATTCCATACAATCTTATTTCTGTCAGCAGCGAATAAAAGAAGATCCCCTGCTTCACCATCCATAGCCTTAACAAGGGCATTCATCTGATCCTCTGTCATAAACTTTGCAAATGATGACTTATATGAACCATCTTCGTGAATTGCAATATAAGCAAGACCTTTTGCACCATATCCCTTAGCAAAATCAACAAGTGCATCAATCTTCTTACGAGGCATGCTTCCCTGTCCCTTTGCGTTGATTCCTCTTACAGAACCGCCATTCTCAAGTGCTCCTGTAAATACTCCAAATCCACAATCCTTAACAATATCTGATACATTCTGTAATTCCATACCAAATCTTAAATCAGGCTTATCAGAACCAAATCTGTCCATAGCTTCCTGCCATGTCATTCTCTGGATTGGAAGCTTTACATCAACATCAAGAACTTCCTTAAAAAGGTATGCAAGAAGTCTTTCATTAACATCGATTACATCATCAACATCAACGAATGATAATTCCATATCAATCTGTGTAAATTCAGGCTGTCTGTCTGCTCTTAAATCCTCATCTCTGAAGCATCTTGCAATCTGCATATATCTGTCATAGCCAGAACACATAAGCATCTGCTTAAAGAGCTGTGGTGACTGTGGAAGCGCATAAAACTTACCTGGATGAATACGGCTTGGTACAAGATAATCTCTTGCTCCCTCTGGTGTAGACTTGGTAAGCATAGGTGTTTCAATCTCTAAAAAGCCTTCATTTGCAAGAAATGCTCTTGTAAGAGTTGCAACCTTGCTTCTCATAATAATATTAGACTGGATATCAGGTCTTCTAAGATCAAGACATCTGTACTTAAGTCTGATATCTTCCTTAGTCTGGATATTTTCCTCTATTGGGAATGGAGGTGTCTCTGACTCTGAAAGAATTCTTAAAGTCTTTGCAGCAATCTCAATGTCACCTGTCTTTAAATTCTCATTAACTGCACCGCTTCTCTTAATAACTTCACCCTCAACAGCGATTACGAATTCATTACGAAGTGCATATGCCTTGTCGAAGCCTTCCTTACCAATTATATTTTCATCAAAAAGAATCTGGAGAATTCCACTCCTGTCTCTTAAATCAACAAAAATAAGTGAACCAAGATTTCTTCTCTTGGCAACCCAACCCATTACAGTAACCTTCTTACCAATATCAGCCGATGAAACCTCTGTACATCTGTGCGATCTCTTTAAGCCAACCATTGACTCTGCCATCTTACTTTACCTCTTTCCTGTAATTTAATACTAATCTGCGAAGGATAGAATATCTTCAAGACTAAGACTATCTAAATCTATCTTACTATTTCTTATTATCTCAAATGTTTCTTCCTCGTGAATCATTCGCTGAAACTCAATAAATACTCTCATATCAAGATTCTTAATCTCTTCAATAAGAATATTCACAGCCGTATCAATGTCAAATGCTTTCCTATACGGCCGGTCAGATATCAGCGCAGCAAATTCATCTGTCACCTTAAGAATTCTTGCACCCAATGGAATATCTGTTCCTTTAAGATTATCAGGATAACCACTTCCATCGAAACACTCATGGTGATAGAGAACAACTTTCATTATATTATCTGAATAATCATAATTTTTCAATACATCAAAGCTGATTTTAGAGTGCATTCTCATATATTTCATCTCTTCGACTGATAATTCACCCGAATTTCTGCCATATAAGTATTCTGATAATTTAAGTTTCCCAATATCATGCATCATTCCGGCAATCTTGAGTTCATAGCATTCCCGTTCATCAAGCTCAAGTCTCTTAGCAAGCTCATATGTAAGGTTAGCAACAAGAATCCCATGTTCTATACCACTCTTATAATCATTAAAAATATATTGCAAATGTTCATTCTCATTAATGTCCGTACTATGTCCCATAAGTAATCTCCCTGCTGCCAGTATAATATTTATCAACAAATTCATTAGCAGGAAGTGGTCTGTCAAAATAAAATCCCTGTATAACATCACAACCATAAGAAACAACTGTATCGAGCTCCTCTTTAGTCTCAACTCCCTCAAATACAAGTTCATATTCTACCATCTTAAGCATCTCAATCAGTGACTTTATAACCTGTCTTCCTTTATTGTTCTTTAATGACCTGCTCGCAAATACTCTGTCAAATTTAATAATATCAGCAGGAATATTGGCAATCTGGTTAAGTGATGAATATCCCGAGCCAAAATCATCAACATTAATCTTAAATCCCTTTACCCTTAATGCATTAATAACATCAATCATAGCATCCAGTGCATCAATAAATGTCGTTTCAAGTATCTCAAGTTCAATAAGTGCTGAATCAATCTGATACTTATCCTGCAACTGAAGCATATATTTTAACAAATCTTCACTTGTAAATCTCTGCCTTGATATATTAACCTAGACAGGAACAGGCTTAATTCCCTTATCAATGCATTGTCTCTGGAAAGCAAAGGTTTTATCAAGCATAATATCATCAAGCTTTCCAATCATTCCTGTATGTTCAAGCACCGGAACAAATCTGGCTGGTGAAACAAGCTCACCTGCTCTTGTCTTCATTCTTACAAGTGCCTCTGCACCTGCAACACAATTATGCGATACTGATATCTTAGGCTGAAGGAAAATTTCTATTCTTTCTTCCTCACACGCTCTCACAAATTCATTAGACATATCCATATGTTCAAGATATTCATTGCAATTATCCGCTGAATATACACAACACGGAATATCAAATCTTCCTTTTGTTGATTTCTTTGCAAGATTAGCACGGTCAACTGCCATACGTACATCAAGTGACGGATCGTCATAAAAATACAATCCAACATAAACATGCTGATACACAAGCGGATATCTTTCTGACAATTCTTTCTCAAAAATGCGATTCTTTCTTGCAATATATCCCACCACATCTTCATTCGTCATATTATCAACTTTATAAGCACCCCTGAACTGGTCAAACCCGATTCCGTGTGAAGCAAGGCACAATGGTTCATTAATAAAATAAAAGTCTGCAATATCCTGCATAACCTTGTCGCCTTCATCCATGCCGTAAAAATCATTAATATACTTAAAATTACTTATATCCAGAGCTAATAGAACAACTCTGTGTTCATTAGTGTTCACAATCTCACGCACTTTATTGTTAAACACATCATGCCCTGCCATTCCAAGATAACAGCCTCCCATAACGATTCCACTCCTCATATACATCCGTACTTTCAATATAATAGAATTATATCACAATACCAATAGCAAATCCACCTGTTATTAATATATATAATTCAAATCACTTTAAAATCAATTATTAACGCCATGATGTGACATTGGTGTGGTTGATGTCATAGGTAAAAATGTATACCCTTCCGATAACCCCCACTGTATTATCTGCTCAACTGCATCAACACTGAAATTCTTTATATCATGCTGTAAAACTACTGATACATTATTACTTTTAATTCCTTCTATAACATTAGCCACAACCTGTGATGTGCTTGTTGTTCCACCTGCATCTCCACTAGAAACATTCCAGTCACAATATCTGAATCCTCGCTCCTCAACAGCACATACAAGCTGGCTCATTATGCCATAGCAGTACTTTTTACTTATTGTGTTACTAGAACCACCTGGAAATCTTACAAGATCTGCTGCTTTTCCAGTCTGTGCAGTTATAATACTATTCATCTCGTCAAAATCTGCAAAATATGTATCTACACTCTGATATATCTTTGCATAATCATGTGATGCTGAATGTATTGCAACAGTATGTCCCCGCTGTGCTTCTTGTGCAATAAGATTCTGATAATCCGGTTTTCCATTAGTAACAAAAAATGTTGCCTTAACATTATATCTGTCAAGAATATCAAGCAGCTTTTCTGTATATGGTCCGGGACCATCATCAAAAGTCAGATAAACAACCTTATCACCCGGATTAACTGCATCATCTGACATTGGTGCAACTACCTTCACAGTTCTTTGCACTTCAGATTCGTTACCACAATTATCAGATACATTGTATGTTACTGTATATTTTCCTGCATTAGCTGTATCAACATTCCCAGATACTGATACCTTGTCAGTTACATCTCCATCACACATATCCACAGCTATATACCCTGGTTCACTATATGTATCTCCCATCCTGATATAATACACCTCACCACCAGTAAGTGATATCTGTGGTGCTGTAGTATCTTCTACATGTATAACACGTTCTGTAAATGCTTCATTACCAGAAGAATCTTTAACTGAATATACAATTGTAGTATCCCCTGTTGTATATGTATCAACCTCCGCAGAAGTCTCCACTTTATCTGTAATATCACCATCATAATTATCAACTGCAGAAAATCCTGCTTCTTCATAATTACTTCCAGCTTCTAAGGTAATCTCTGTATCTCCTGAAAGACTGATAACAGGTGCCTGGGTATCCACAACTTTTACTGCTACTTTTCTAGAAATATGTTTCTTCTTTCTTGACGCAACAATCTTAATGTCATACTTTCCAAGCTTTGTGACATCAACATTTCCCTCAATCTCTATATTTGTCTTATTATCTTTCTTTCTAAGTACATTCTTCTTAATAGTTTCATTAATATCCGCTTCATCATCGGTACTTCCATACTCAACAACTAAAGTATCAGGGCATGACACCGCCAGACTGTTCTCCTTAACAGATCTGATGATAAATATTATCACCAACACCATAAGAACTGTAACAGAACCTGCCATTAAATATTTAACCCATCTATTATTCATAAAACATACCAACTTTCTCATTTGAACATAATATTGTATGGGTATTATACTTCTTTAATGCATAATAAGCCAGTAGAAACATTAATAAAATTAAACTATTTCTATAATTCTTCCCGTTTTTGCATTAGTTCTGTGAGATATTGATATAACAGTCCTGTTCTTGCTTACCCTGTTTAATGCATCAAGCACATTTTTCTCAGTATCAGCATCAAGATTAGCTGTTATCTCATCTAGCAGAAGCAGTTCAGGCTTTGCTGCTGCAGCCCTTGCAATTGACAATAACTGCCACTGTCCCTGTGAGAAATCTTCTGGCTTGCATATAGTATCATATCCATTGTCAAGTTCCATAATTGCATCATGAATACCTGCTGCCTTAGCTGCTTCAATTACATCTTCATCAGTAATTGATACATCATACAATGTTATCTGGTCTTTGACAGTTCCTGGAACCATATGAAAAGTCTGCTCAACATATCCATATATTCTCCTCTTTTCACTATCCGGAATAGCCGTAGCCTTCTGACCTGCAATTGATACGCTTCCTTTATCCGGCTCGTAAAGCCCAAGAAGGAGCTTGAATATTGTACTCTTTCCTGTACCTGTTCTTCCCGACAGAGTAACCTGCTCGCCCTCATTAACAGAAAAACTTAAGTTCTCCACAACATTTTTATCATCATATGCAAATGTTACATTATTGAAATCGACAATCACATCACTGTCAGCTTCCGTGGCTGTATTCTCTGCAATGTATGAATCCTTCTTAACTGATAATTCATCCATCTCGAAAAATTCATTTATTCTATGTACTCCGGCTATTGCTGACTGTATAGTCTGAATCTCCATACCAAGGCTCTCAACAGGAGCAAATATCTGTGAAATATAATTAATTACCGCAACTGCTGTACCTGCTGACATGCCAAAAAATGCAAGCACTGTCTGGTTACCTGATGCTGAAAAAAGCATTACCACAGCAACAACAATTGCATTGAGAGTAAGAATTACAGGTGAATATACTGCATCATAGAAATTAGTTTTCTCAACTGCTGCATAACTTTCACATATATATTCATCGTATCTTTCTGCCATATAATTTTCCTTGCCAAGTGTATGTATTGTTCTTATGTTGTGAAGAGTTTCCGGCACATGTCCTGATGCTCTTCCTACAGCTCTTCTGTTCTCAATCTGTGCTGCCAGCATATTCTTCTGTACAATTCTTGTGAATACGAACAGGAATGGAAGAATAACAAGAAGCACAATGGCAAGTCCCTTATTCTTAAACCATATAACAGCAACTATACTTATTATCTTACAGGCATCAGCAAACATACTGACAATTCCTGATGTAAACAGATTCTCAACTGTATCAGCATCACCAACAAATCTTGAAACAACAGTTCCAGGTTCCTGACTTGTAAGACCACTTGTTGTAAGACAGCTGTACTTATACATCAACGCACTTCTTAATGAGTGTGTAATCTTTTGTCCGAATACTGTAAGAAAAGTCTCTCTTGCGCTCTCCATAAGACCTGTTATAAGAAGAAATCCGAAATACATAATAATCATATAAAATGCCGGCATTGTACCTGATGCAATTGTATCAATAATCTTTGCAAGAATAAGTGGTGGAAACAGTGCCATTACAATTGCGCCAACAACAGTAATTACAATCCCTGCTGTAAGCAGCCACTTTTCTTTTATTGTGTTCAATATAACTCTGCCAACACTTTTATTCTTCATCAGATGCGCCTCCCTTCTGTTCATTATAAAGAACCGCATACTGTGGGCATTTATTCATAATCTCATCATGTGTACCGGCTATGGTTTTTCCGTTCTCCATCCATATAACCTTATCCATCTGTGGAAACAGATATAATCTGTGTGAAATAAGAATCACAATACAATCCTTGGTGTATTCTTTAATATTAGCAAATGCCTCTCTTTCAGTGTCCTTATCAAGTGCTGAAAATGGATCATCTAATATAATTAACGGCTTCTTATGGCAGAGTGTTCTTGCAAGTGCAAGTCTCTGTGCCTGTCCTCCTGACAGTCTCACACCTGTATTCCCAACATAAGTGTCCTGTCCGTTTTCCATATCATTTACTTCTTTGTCAAAGCACACCGCCTTAAGAAGCTTAGCCACATCCTCATCATCACCCATAAGAATATTGTTTCTAATTGTATCATTAAACAATTCCGGATCATGTCCCAGATATGCTGCAAGTCCTGCCTTTTTCGCATCATCAAGTTCTGAAAGTTCATTGCCTGCAATCTTAATGCTCCCCTTATATGGATATTCACATAAAAACACCTTTCCAAGAGTTGACTTGCCACATGCAACAGAACCCGTTACTCCGATTATGTCACCTTTTTCTGCTTCAAATGTTACATTTTCGAATATATCATGGCCTCCCGGATAAGCAAATGTAAGTCCTTTTACTTCAAGTGAGTCACACTTTACACTGTTATCCTCATTTTCATAATTCTCATACTTCATAAGCGGTTTAATTCTCTTCCACGACACCTGTGCCTTATGTACTGCATTAAACAGCTTTGCTGCATGTGAGGACTTCTTAGAAAGCTTTGCAAAGCATGATACATATGTAGCTAAAATAGCAATATCCCATTCTTTCCAGCCTGTTCCCAGAACATTTCTGCTTCCAAAATATAATATAAATATAACTCCGGCAAGTGCTATAACCTTGTATATCGGAGGAAATGCTGTTCCCCATATATTAGCTCTTACTGCCGACTTTTCATAGGCTGTAAGATTATCTTCATACGCCTGTTTTCTTTCCTGCTCACAGCCATATACACGATATGTAACCGCATTTTCTGCTCTTTCAAGCGTTGCTTCACTAAGCCTTCCTGACTGTACCTTATATTCTGCACCTGTCTTTTGTACAACAGCCTTCATCTTCTCTGCAATGATATAAGATATTGGCGGGAATATCATACATATAAGCCCAAGTCTCCAGTCATAGAAAAGAAGCATTCCTGCATATGCTGCAAGTGCAACACCCGTATCAAATATCTCAGTCGTGAACTTTCTCATCCCTTCAGCACAATCATCAACATCCAGGATAGCTTTAGTAAGAATATCTCCTGCGCCTTCCTCCTGTAACTGTGGTCTGCTCTTATGTACAAGGCTGTTATACAGAACCTCTTTCATGTTCTTATTAACATTATTAGCGAATCTTCTTACATAAAATCTCTTGATATACCTTGATATCTGCACTACTGCAATGGCAATTACATAACATAACACAAGAATAAGCATATCTGTAAATGTTGATTTACCGCCAAGTATATTAACAAGACAGCCTGTCATTCTTCCTTCAAACCACGGACCTGCAAGGAGTCCGAGATTGTATATAAGACCAGATATCGTTATTATCAGAAGTATATTCCACTGGGATTTAAAATAATATGACACCCTGTCGGTCATAATATTATTCCTTCCTGTGTTACTCATCTTCATCATCCTCTGTTTATCTTCGTTATCTTTCTTTTAAAGTCAATTACATTAACACATTATTGTGACAGTCCGTTACTAATATATATATTTTTTACATTTTCAAGTGCTTCCTTAAACAGCACATTATTAAACTGTGCATTATCTATATCTTTAACCACCTGTTCTGCTTTCTCATTTTCTCCATTATTCACATACACCCTGTAATCAACAGCTTTTTTATATGCAATGGCAAATGTATAGTAGTCCTGCGTATCTTTATCAATATCTTTGCCTATGCCTGTGTTATATTCTGTCTTTTCAAGAAGCCCTTCATAATTATTCTCTATAAAATCATTATAAAGACTGTCTTCTTCATAGCCCGACATTCTTCCTTTACTCCTGAATACATCACCTGATATATCTGAAACACATGGGATTATAATAATAATCATAATTGCACACAGTACATAAGCCAGAAGTGATATATTAAATTTTTTCTTTTTTCTCATTCAAAGCTCCTCCTTGTAATGAGTGTAAGTATATCTGCCTGTGACATATCAGGAAGTCCGGCTATGTCCTCATCTGTCAGATTGCAGTATGCCTTTAACAGTTCATGTGATTTTTCATATATATCATTTATATACTTAATACTTTCTTTCGATACACTATGATATGATAAATTTAAACGTCTGCTGACAATATCTTCCATGTCCGCAACAGCCCTTGAAATCGTATTCATATATTCGTCGCCATAATATGATGAATTATTCCTTTCCATCATACTTATTATACCTTTTCTTATATACACATAATCACCTGCGACATTGTAAAAATCATTCCATGCGTATTTATCATCATTATCCTTTATTGAACAATCTCCCACATAATCCATACTGTACAGAGTTGCATAGTCTCCTGCTTCTAACAGAAGCTTTAGTTTTGTCTGGATTTCATCACTATGGGATGAATAATATTTCTGCTGATTTTTTCTTGCTATATCATATCCAATCATTGAATTTTTACCAATAATAGCCAATGTAAGTGCAGTCATTGTTATAACAAGAGCTGTTATTGGTGCAATATAATTCACAAACCATTTGCTGTTACCAATTACTTTGGAACGTGTGCTGTTAAACTTTTTATTATATTGTTCCATATCATCAATATGCTTCTTAAATTCCACATTTGGCGAGCCGCAATTAGGACAGAACTTCTGATTCATCTGTATAGGTGCGCCGCAATTATTACATTTCATCAGTTGTTCCCTCCCTCATTATATTTTTTATAAAATGACTCTTCGTAGCTCTTTCCAAGCTTGTAATCATAATAGCCATTCTGATACAATTCATTAAGCATATCATTAATTTCTTTGTCCGTCGCCTTTGCAACATTCTTAAGATAATTCTGTGCTTCTGCAACCCAGCCGTCCACAGTTTCTTTTTCTTCTGCCGTACAGCCCTCATACCTACGGTAATTATATCCGTTTTTATTATTAATGAAATATATCATGTCAAGTGACTCTTCAAAGCCTGTTCCAAACTGATAATCACTCAGTTTTTCGCCTTTATGAACCATAATGTAGATGTCTGCCACCCTTTTATAATAATAATCATAAATATTAATAAAATTGTAATGACTCCACTTTTCCAAAACACTTGAACTGCCCTTATAACTATCTGTCAGTTCTGAAATGCCTGCATAGTCCCGCTTTTCATATAATAAATTAAGTTCACCTATATTATTATTGTACCAATCTAATGACTGGTGTATCTCTTTCCTGTTGTGTGAAGAATTATACATGCTCTTATATGAACCATATCCAAACATACTTCCGGCAAGAACTGCTGCCGCTATTGCCGCACATACTATACCTACACTTTTTATTGTACTTTTTATGATGTATTTTCTGGTATTCTTATCCAGCTTCTCCATTCCTTCATTCAGATTGTACAGGTCTTTCATGTACTTCTGTTCAGAATTCTCATACTGCATAGCACCACAATATGGGCATGCAGTCTCATTATCTCCTATATCTGCTCCACAATTACTACATATCATAGCTATCCCCTTTTATCAGTTATTGTATTATGCAGAGACTCCTTTATCCTGCATAATCATCTTTTATAATACTGTGCAATTGTACCAACTACAACATCCATCTGTAAAGGTTTTGACAGATGAGCATTCATTCCGGCTTCAACACATTTTCTGGCATCCTCCTCAAATGCATTGGCTGTCATTGCAATTATCGGAATCTCCACAGCATCAGGTCTTTCCATAGCTCTTATAGCTTTTGTTGCGGCAATTCCGTCAAGCTTTGGCATCATAATATCCATAAGAATCACATCATATGTATGTGGTGCACACCTTGTAAATTCCCTGACAGCCTGCTCACCATCACTGACAACAGTAACATTAGCGCCTTCATCCACCAGAAGAGTCTGTGCAATCTCAGCATTAAGTTCATTATCCTCTGCTAGCAGAATCTTAATTCCCGAAATATCATTACTGCTCTTTTCCTTATCATCCGTTATTTCTTCAACTTTGCTTGCAATCTCGAAAGGAATTCTGATTACAAATGTTGAGCCTTCCCCTTCCTTGCTTGTGACACTAATTGTTCCATTCATTTTGTCAACCAGACTCTTAACAATAGCCATACCAAGTCCTGTTCCCTGATAAACACTTCTGGCATCTGTCTTTTCCTGTACAAATGGTTCAAATATATGTTCAAGAAATTCTTCACTCATGCCAATTCCCGTATCAGTAACAGTCCATTCATATGTAACAATTCCATCCTGTGTTCCAATACATTTAAAATATGTTGAAACCATTCCTCCTGCTTTATTATATTTGATGCAGTTAGCGTATATATTTAGAAATAACTGGCGTAAATGCAGAGGACTTCCGTATACATATGGATACATAACTTTTCCTGCCACCTTGTCATACTTAAGATTGACACCTGAATCTGAGGCACGCTGTTCAACTATAGTAATAATATCCTTTGCAAGCTTGTTAAGATCCACAATCTCTCTTGAAAGCTCAATCTGGCCATCCTCTAACTTACTCATCTGGAGAATGTCATTAATAAGTGATAAAAGATGATTAGCAGCTATTGACATTTTCTTTCTGTTAGTATTAATCATATCTGTATCTTCTTTATGGCTCTCATCAATTCTTAACAATCCGATTATGCCATTAAGCGGCGTCCTTATATCATGTGTCATTCTTGATAAGAAATCAGTCTTGGCAGCATTAGCCTTTTCCTCTCGGCGTACTGCCTCCTGTAGCTGTTCATTTTTTTCCTGCAGTGTCTTTGCATACTGCTGCTGCATTTCATACTGTTCACGCTCATATCCCTGAACCGTTTTCCAGCGCATCATATTAAGTACAAGTACAGCAAACATATAGGCAACAAATGTATACTGCATATTTCTTGGTGTTGTCTTAAAAACATTTCTTTCCGGCATATAAACATACACATAATAATCTCTCCCACGTTCCATAAGACCATAATTATGTGAACCCCACCTTCTGTTACTATCAGCATGTACTATTTTGCCACTTGCACCAGTCTCCTTTATCTTCTTAATAACATTATATTTATCAATATCTTCACCAACCATACTGTCATCATTAGACGCTATTATCTGATTTCCCTTTGTAACAACAATCTTTCCATCTTCCCTGTCATCATAACCTGATAATATATGTGTAAATGAAAGATTGTAATTATTAACATACTCTGCCGGTGTGTGGTAATAAACAACAACTATCCCACTTGAATCCGCCATACCACATGCTGCAAGGTCAACATATGAACCATCTTCACAGTCAATTCTTATTGCGTATGTTTTTTCAGTATTATCAACAACATCAATAAGTGAAGTACTGTCAAGATATTCGTTAAGCTCATCTGCACCATATTCATCTGTATATTCCTGTGCTATAAGATTACCTTTTGAATCCATGATTATAACTGCCGTCAGATAACATTCCTGCATATTCTTTTTGATAAATTCTTCTGTAAATATATCTTTATCTGAAAGGCTGCGCTCATATGTGATATTATGTTTTATCTGCTGCGCACTTTCAATTACCCTGAGCAGGCTCTTGGTTTCTGACGCAAGATTAAGTCTTGTAAAGCTGTTGCACTGTTCATTAATATAATGCGCAGTATCTGAAAGTGTTTCCTGTGTAGTTTTTATATCAACATTTACAGCAATAAAAAACACAATCATCATTATAAACAGGCCTGCTATAATCTCAATCGGCCATATTCTTTTTCTTTTCTTTCTGGTAATGGTATTATTTTCCATAACTGTCCACCTCCAGATATTTATCAGCATCAGGAATATATCTGCTGATTATCTTCTTCTCTGTACCATCATTTCTCATCTGGTTAAGAATTTCTGTAAGCTGCTTCTCTATCCCACGGTCATCATTTTTGTCAAATGCTACTCCCAGTCCTACTGTCTCTAATGGTTCGTCAAGAATCCTGAACTTAATATTATAATCTTCCATGTACTGGCGTATTGCAGTTTCATGAGCTGCCAGAGCATCTGCATAGCCTTTGCTTAAAAAAGGATATATAAGTTCTCTCTTCTGCAAAGCTATTAATGACCTTATAGCCGGGATACGCTCATCAGTCTTGCTAAGAAATATCTTCTCAGGTCTTGTTGTAGTCTGTACTGCAATCGTCTTTCCTTCCAGATCCTCAAGAGAATATATATCACTTTCCATATTCACAGCAACAACCTGACGGCTGGTCATATAAGGTCCTGCCCATCTGTATTCATTCTCCCTGCCATCCATGCTAAAGCTTCCCCATGCACAATCAATTGTTCTGTCAGCAAGAAGATTCTTCTTATCCTCCCAGTCAATATATATGAATCTGGCCTTATAGCCCATTCTTTTAAATGCTTCCGTAGCAAGCTCAACATCAATTCCAGTAGCATTGCCATCTGTATCAACATAATTATATGGCGGATAGTTATCACTTCCTATGACTATTTCCGGCAATCCAGCCTCATTATTGTGGCTGTCTGACCATTCTTTTTTCCCACAGCCATAAAAAGAAGCTGCATATATGCTTAGCATACATATTATAATCAAAAAGCTTTTAATCCTACGCACTTACTTTCCATCTCCTACATATTTATAAAATATGTTCTATTATAATACAAAAAGCTGCTGATTACTAATCAGACTGACAGTTTTCGTTCGACATAATTCGACAATTTTTTTATAGTTAGTTTTCATCTGACCATATTCCTGATTTATTCTGACCTTATTCTGGCATGTAACATTTTTATTAAATTGGATATTTCTTTATGACCAGTTGTGCAATATTATATGTAAAAATCAATTCATAAAATTCATTTTCAAGGAGGTCAGTTATGACAACAAATTCACAATATGAATTAAACAAAGGACTTGCACAGATGTTAAAGGGCGGAGTTATTATGGACGTAACAACTCCTGAACAGGCTAAGATTGCTGAGGCGGCTGGTGCCTGTGCTGTTATGGCACTTGAAAGAATACCTGCTGACATCAGAGCCGCTGGCGGTGTATCACGTATGAGTGACCCTAAGATGATTAAAGGAATTCAGGAAGCTGTAAGTATCCCTGTTATGGCTAAGTGCCGTATCGGTCATTTTGTTGAAGCCCAGATTTTACAGGCTATTGAGATTGATTATATTGATGAATCAGAAGTACTTTCTCCTGCTGATGACATTTATCATATTGATAAGACACAGTTCAATGTACCATTTGTATGCGGTGCAAGGGACTTAGGCGAAGCTTTAAGAAGAATTAACGAAGGGGCTTCTATGATTAGAACTAAGGGTGAACCTGGTACTGGTGATGTTGTTCAGGCTGTACGCCATATGAGAAAAATGAATTCTGAAATCCGCAAGATTACATCTATGCAGAAAGATGAACTCTTTGAGGAAGCTAAGCAGTTACAGGTTCCTTACGACCTTGTACTTTATGTGCACGATAATGGAAAGCTTCCTGTTGTTAACTTTGCCGCTGGTGGTGTTGCAACCCCTGCTGATGCTGCTCTTATGATGCAGCTTGGTGCTGAGGGTGTGTTCGTAGGTTCTGGTATATTCAAGTCTGGCAATCCTGCAAAACGTGCTTCTGCTATCGTTCAGGCTGTTACTAACTATCAGGATGCAGCACTTATTGCCAAGTTATCAGAAGACCTTGGCGAAGCTATGGTAGGTATCAATCCTAGTGAAATACAGATAATTATGGAAGAACGTGGACGTTAATAATATAATCGCACATAGAAATGAGGCTTACTATGAAGATAGGTGTACTTGCTGTCCAAGGTGCTTTTATTGAAC
>OGQQ01000788.1_pt1 | contig 28883 bp, 22 predicted proteins | sample 1553281 | NCBI WGS metagenome assembly OGQQ01 (sample SAMEA2579937, study PRJEB22360) | human gut metagenome | biome: human gut; feature: human-associated habitat; material: faeces | place: Denmark | collected 2008/2010 | reverse complement strand
ACGTGCAAGCACGACACCTCTGCTGACAATTTGGAGTCGGCTGTGAATAGTAACAAGTTGCTACAAAATACCAGTATAAAACTGTGAAATTTACTTGCCTTTTTTCGGCGATTGCGTTATACTGACATACGCAGATGTGACAAGGGCGTTCCAGGATAGCTTGGAGTGCCCTTTTTTATGCGATAGGAAAGGAATCTTCCTATCGCATAAAAAAAGACGCTCTGCTGAGGATGCGCACTCGCGCGCAGGGAATATTGTTGTCCGAGGGCAACTGCGTTCGGTGCGAGTGTGTGCTAAGGCGTACACTATTTTACTTTGGCATTAGAAAAACAGTGAGAAAGGGAGAACATATGAGTACAGAGTTGTTCAACGTAGCGGATATTTTCGGGGAAAATGTTTTTAATGATACAGTCATGCAGGAACGCCTCCCCAAAAAAATCTATAAGAATCTGAAAACTACGATTGAAGAGGGAAAAGAACTGGATTTGGAGACAGCAGATGTCATCGCGCATGAGATGAAAGAGTGGGCGATAGAAAAGGGAGCCACACATTACACGCACTGGTTCCTTCCCCTTACCGGAGTGACGGCGGAAAAGCACGATTCCTTCATATCAGCGCCCCTTCCCAGCGGGAAAATCCTGATGAGCTTTTCCGGAAAGGAACTGATAAAAGGAGAACCGGATGCTTCCTCCTTCCCGTCCGGCGGGCTGCGCGCTACATTTGAGGCGAGAGGCTATACGGCATGGGACTGCACTTCCCCTGCGTTTGTAAGGCAGGATGCAGCGGGAGCGACGCTCTGTATTCCTACGGCTTTCTGTTCTTATACAGGAGAGGCGCTGGACCAGAAGACCCCGCTTCTGCGTTCCATGGAAGCGCTCAATACGCAGGCGTTAAGACTTATACGCCTGTTTGGAAATACGACATCAAAGAAGGTTACCCCATCTGTTGGGGCGGAGCAGGAGTATTTTCTTGTAAACGCGGAGAAATTCCTGCAGAGAAAGGATTTAATCTATACCGGGCGGACGCTGTTCGGGGCGATGCCTCCGAAGGGACAGGAGCTGGACGACCACTATTTCGGTACCATCCGCCAGAGGATTGCATCCTTTATGCGTGATGTGAACATTGAACTTTGGAAGGTCGGCGTTTCTTCCAAGACTCAGCACAATGAGGTGGCTCCGGCACAGCATGAGCTGGCACCCATTTATTCCAAGGCAAACATTGCCGTGGACCATAACCAGATTATTATGCAGACCTTAAAACGGGTGGCGAGCCAGCACGGGATGAAGTGCCTGCTCCATGAGAAGCCGTTTGCCGGAGTGAACGGTTCCGGTAAGCATAACAACTGGTCCATCGTGACAGATGACGGCATCAATATGCTGGACCCCGGAAAGACCCCTCACGAAAATATCCAGTTCCTGCTGGTGCTCACCTGTATCCTCAAGGCAGTCAATGTCCATGCGGACCTTCTGCGTGAGTCGGCGGCGGACCCCGGAAATGACCAGAGACTTGGTGCGAACGAAGCGCCCCCGGCAATCATTTCCGTATTTTTAGGCGAGCAGCTGGAGGATGTGATAGAGCAGCTTGTGAGCACAGGGACAGCGACCCACAGTCTGGAGGGAAAGAAGTTGGAGACAGGAGTGAAGACTCTGCCCGACTTTATGAAGGATGCGACAGACCGCAACCGGACATCACCGTTCGCCTTCACCGGGAACAAGTTTGAGTTCCGTATGGTCGGCTCCAGAGACTCCATTGCATCTTCCAACATTGTGCTCAACACCATTGTCGCTGAAGCATTTGCAGATGCCTGCGATGTACTGGAGAAAGTAGAGGATTTCCAGCTTGCGGTGCATGACTTGATTAAGAAGTATGCGATAGAGAATCAGAGGATTATCTTCAATGGGGATGGGTATTCCCAGGGATGGGTAGAGGAAGCCGAGAGAAGAGGACTTCCGAATATCAAGTCCATGGTCGAGGCAATCCCGGCAATGGTTTCGGATAAAGCCGTGAAGCTCTTCGAGAGATTCGGCGTGTTTACAAAGGCGGAACTGGAGTCCCGCGCGGAGATTCAGTATGAGTCCTACGCAAAGGCAGTCAATATCGAAGCCCGCACCATGATAGACATGGCGAGAAAGCAGTTTATCCCGGCTGTCATGAAATATACAAAAGAAGTCGCTGAGACTGTCAATGCCGTGTCAGCGGCAGGAGTGGATGTCAGCGTGCAGAGCTGCTGTTTGAAGGAAGTGACAGAGCTGCTTAAGGAGACAAAAGAAGCGTTGGATGTGCTTGAGCGAGTGACGAAAGAGGCTTCTGAAAAAGCAGAAGGACCGGAGGAGGCAAACTTCTTCCATTCAACGGTTGTTCCCGCGATGGAAAACCTGCGTACTCCTGTAGATAAACTGGAGATGATTGTGGATAAAGAGGCATGGCCTATGCCGTCCTACGGTGATTTGCTGTTCGAAGTATAAAATTTAAGACTCGCTTGCGAGTCTTGCACACAGGTGAGAGTCATTTTCTGCCTGCTATCATGAGAGGACTGGTGGCTGGAAAATATTTCCGGCACCAGTCCTTTCTTATGACGTGATATAAGCAAAAGATTATATTACATATACAAATATATGTAATTGATTATATTATTGACCGGATTTATAATGTGCCTGTAAAGAAGATAAGACGTACAGTCAGGAGGTTATAGATTATGGTTGAGAAGAAAACAGTAGAAGGTGTAGAGTGGCGTACAGAGAAGGATTCCATCGGAACAAAGGAGGTGCCGGAGGACGTATACTACGGCGTGCAGTCTTTGAGAGCGGCGGAGAATTTCCGTATCACAGGGCTGTCCATGCATCCGGAGGTCATCAACAGTCTGGCGCAGATTAAGAAAGCTGCTGCTATCACAAATTGTGAGGTAGGGCTTTTGGATAAAAAAATCGCTGAGGCAATCGTGCAGGCGTGCGATGAGATTACAGCGGGCAAGCTGCATGACGAGTTTATTGTAGACCCTATTCAGGGAGGAGCGGGAACCTCTATCAATATGAATGCCAACGAGGTCATAGCAAACCGGGCGATTGAGATACTCGGTGGGGAAAAGGGCGATTATTCCATCGTACATCCAAATGACCATGTCAACTGCGGGCAGTCTACGAATGATGTCATTCCTACAGCGGGAAAAATTACGTCCCTGAAGCTTCTGAAAAATGCGAAGAAAGAACTGGAGAGGCTCTACGAGGCGCTGTGTGCAAAGGCGAAAGAGTTCGATGCTATTATCAAAATGGGGCGCACCCAGATGCAGGATGCGGTGCCAATTCGTTTGGGACAGGAGTTTCAAGCATATTCCGCGGCAATCAGGAGGGACATTACCCGTATGGAAACCGCGCAGGAAGAGATGAAATGCCTGAATCTGGGCGGAACGGCAATCGGCACGGGAATCAATGCGGACGAGAAATATTTGAAGCGTATCGTGCCGAATCTGGCGGAGATTACGGGCATGGATTTGGTGCAGGCGTACGATTTGATTGACGCTACACAGAATCTGGACCCCTTTGTCGCTGTCTCCGGAGCAGTCAAAGCGTGTGCGGTGACGCTGTCCAAGATTGCCAATGATTTCCGGCTCATGTCCTCCGGTCCGAGATGTGGTTTTGCGGAGATTAATCTGCCGGCTAAACAGAACGGGTCTTCCATCATGCCGGGGAAGGTCAATCCGGTCATCCCGGAGGTTGTCAATCAGGTGGCGTTTAACATTATCGGAAACGATGTGACGATTACCATGGCGGCAGAGGCAGGGCAGTTGGAATTGAATGCTTTTGAGCCGATTACATTCTACTGTCTGTTCCAGTCTATCGATACGCTTGCCTATGCGGTGGAGACGTTTGTGGATAACTGTGTGACAGGTATCACGGCAAATGAGGAGAGATGTAAGGAACTGGTAGAGAACAGCGTGGGAATCGTGACAGCGCTTTCTCCTCATGTGGGTTACGCCAAGGCAGCGGCAATCGCAAAAGAGGCAATCAATACAGGCACTTCCGTCAGAAAACTGATTTTAAAAGAAGGAATCCTCACAGAAGCAGAGCTGGAAGAAATTCTGGATGTGAAAGGAATGACAGAACCGGGAATTTCCGGAAAAGAACTGCTCCTTCAGAAGAAATAGAGCAGGAAAAAATAAGATAGGAAATTCATAGAATTGATTATTAAATTATAAAGCACTTGCAACTATCCGGAAAAGGCGGATAGTTGCAAGTGCTTTTTTTAGAAATCAGAACACAGTAGAAATGGATAAAAATACGGTAATGGCATCAAAGATAAACACTGCAAAAATGAATGAATAATATTCATTGACGGGCGGGCTTATTTATGCTATATTATATCATGTGATAAACAGAAAAGAGGTGAATTAGGCTTATGACCAGAATTACGAAAGCACCTGAGGAAAGACGACAGGAAATCCTTGATACTGCAATGAAGGTATTTTATAAAAAGGGGTATGAGAAAACATCCATCTCTGATATTGCAAAAGAGATGAATGTGGCTCAAGGTCTTTGCTATCGGTATTTTTCTTCAAAAGAAGAATTGTTTGACGCAGCGCTCGATGAATACGCACAAAAACAAGTTGAACATATTTGCAGCATTTTAAAGCCACAGATGTCTTTAACAGAGATAATTGAGAAAATGCCTACATTTTTAGAGGCAGAAAATGATGGAAGTTATGCTCAAAAAATATGCCACGATAAAAGTAATGTAAAATTCCATAATCAGTTGTCGCTGAAAATATGCTCAAAATTGCAGCCAATTGTTACGGAATTATTGGTTGCAGCAAATGAGCAAGGGAACATTCATATTCAAGATACGGAAACGGCAGCCTCTTTCTGTGTCTATGGGCAATTAGGCGTATTGCTTAATCAAAAAATCTCTGCTGACGAAAGAGTGAACCGTATTCGTAGTTTTCTATTGGAGTTAATGAGAAGTTTCGCATAGAAAATATAAAATTCCCTGCTGTATCATGCAGGGTTTTATTTAAAACGTGTAATGACTGATATTCATTCACTTTGGAGGGGTTATAGTTATGAATACAAAGATAGATTTTATTAAAGGAAATACGAAAAAGTGTTTAGCAGTAATGGTATTACCGATGATGGCAGCTATGTTTCTGAATATAGCATATAATCTTGTGGATAGTCTTTGGATTGGAAATTTGTTGGGAGAAACAGCATATGCGGCTTTGACAAATTCAACACCAATAATCTTAATTCTTAACTCCATTGCTATGGGGGCAACAAATGGTGTTTCTATTTTACTATCACAGGCAATCGGAGCAAATGAGAAAGAGGAAATAGATAAATTAATTGTGACATCCTTAGCAATTGCTATCGTATTTTCACTCAGTATAACTATTTTGCTGGAGGCAGCATTAAGACCAGTTCTTTTTTTGCTGCATACACCAAATGAAGTTATGCAAATGGCCTATCAATATCTGGCGATTTATATTCTGGGATATTTAACAGTTTATTTATATTGCTATTTTACAGCAGTTTTAAGGAGTTTTGGGAATAGTGTTTTTCAAGTGATTGCAATGTTGATTTGCACTCTCCTAAATGCCGGGTTGGACCCCTTATTTATACATTTTATGGGATTTCATGGTGCGGCTGTTGCTACCGTTTTATCCCAAACATTGTGTCTTGTCTTTATGCTTATATATTTACATAAAGAAAAGCTTTTTAATCTTCACTTATCACTTTTTGACAAACGGCTAATTGCTCGGTTTATTGTCAAGGGTATTCCTTCTGCTTTTCAACAAAGTATACCTGCAATCAGCACCAGTTTTCTTACTTCTCTTGTCACAGGGTATGGTATTTCTGCACTGGCGGCATATGGGATTACTGGAAAATTAGAAACAATTCTATTCTATCCTGCAATGGCTTTAAATATGGCATTGACAAGCATTGTAGGTCAATGTGCCGGCGGAAAGAGATATGACCGTGCGAAAGACTATATAAAAATTTCTATGCTATATGGTTCAGGGGTATTGCTTATTCTTTCGGTTTTTGTGGTTTGTTTTTCTAATCCATTATCACACTTGTTTGTGGATAGTGATTCGGCAGCAAATATTGTTGGTGTTTATTTCAAAATAGTTGGTATTGGATATGTCTTAAATACAGTGACGAATTGTTTTTTAGGGAGTTTGAACGGAATGGGTAAACCGGCAAAAAGTATGCTCTGTATGGTGCTATATTACATGATAATAAGAATGCCATTAGCATGGATACTGTCTGATTTAGATTTAAGAATAACCGGAATTTGGATAGCGGTTTTGATAAGCCATGTCATTGCGGCTATTGCAGCAACAGTAGCAGCAAAACATGAATTGTTTAAACAGGAAAAAATCATTCTGGATAATATATCCTAATTGTAAACAGGAAACATAGAATAAAGTGGAGTTTTGGCGGGCTGTCTTGCTATGCGCTTGCAAAAATGGGCGAACCGGTATATGATTGATAAGGCGGAAAAGCCGGGGAGACGCCGGGGCGTAGTATCTGATGCCCCACGCGCGCATCCCGCCGGATAAGGGCGTCTGCGTCTTGCGCAGAGTGCGCGAAAAACCGCACGAGTTGAGAGAGACAAAATAAAGGAAGTTGAGAATAAGATGAAGCAAAAAGCAGGATATCTCTATCTGTTTATTACATTTTTCTGCTGGGGCAGCATTTACGTGGCGAGCAAGTACGCCCTGGCGGTGATGGGACCTATCACGGTATCCTTCTGCCGCTACCTGGTGTCTGTGGTATGCCTGGCAGTGATTTTAAAATGGAAAGGCGTGAGAAAACCGGTCAGAAGGGAACACTGGAAATATATTTTTATCGTGGGAGGAGTGGGGTATTTTATCTCCATTGCCTGCCAGTTGGCGGGGACAAACCTGTTAAACGGCTCGCTGGCATCGTTAATCAATGCCATGAACCCCATTACCATTTCAGTCATGGCAGCGGTATTTCTGGGGGAGAAGATTCGGAAAAAGAATGTGGTAAGTATCCTTATCTCACTGGTAGGAGTTTATATCATTCTGGGAACCGGAAGCGGTCAAATCAGCGCGGCGGGAATCCTGTTCTCCGTGTTTTCCGTCCTTTTCTGGTCCATGGCATCCATTGCCATCCGCAAGATTTCCGCGGATTATGACCCGGTGCAGATTTCCCTGTATGGGATGGCGATTGCGCTGATTTTGAATATTCCCGCAGCGACAGTGGAAAATCTTTTTGTAGTATCCAGCACAGTGACGGTCGAGGCGGTTCTTGCCTGTATTTATTTGGGGGTATTCGGTACTGCAGTGGCGCACACTTGCTGGAATAAAGGACTTCAGACGCTGGACGCCAGTACCTGTTCCATGTTTTACCCGCTGCAGCCGCTGGTTTCGGCAGTGCTGGGCGTGCTCATCCTGCACGAGGTGCTGACATGGAACTTTATTGTTGGAGGATTGATTATCTGTGCGGGCATCTTGATTACGGTGATGCCGGGAAAGGAGTAAGAAATGCAGACAGCAGCAGATTTGAGAAATTTATTGACAAGGATAGACCACCGGGGATACCCGGCATATAAAGATACGAGAGGGGCGTACCAGTTTCCGGGGTATGTCCTGTCCATCGACCATGTACAGGGAGACCCCTTTGCTTCCCCCTCCAAAGTGAGTGTGCAGGTGAAGGGCAAGACGGCGGGATTCCCAAAAGAACTGTATGCGCAGGCGCATCAGAGGGTTGCCCTGCAGGATGAACTGACGAGGCAGTTTGGACGCCAGGCGGAAAGCTTTGCTTTCAAGGCAAAGGGCTCAGGAAAGAGCGGATTGATTTCTGTGAGCCGCTGTGCCCAGGAAGTGCTGGAGCGCACTTGCTGCCGGATTGAGGAGAAGACCGGGGATATCACCATGCGCATGGAGATTGGGTTTCCGGCAAACGGCAGGACCATCAACGCCAGAGAGCTGATAAAGATTCTCTTTGATTTCTTGCCTGTGTGTGTGGAAAAATCTCTGTATTATAAGAACTTAAACGCAAAACGTCTGCGGAATATCATTGATTTGGCGGAAGACCAGCAGTATATCCGTGAGCAGCTTGCGCCCATGGGACTGGTGGCATTTATCGCAAACGGCAGCGTTCTGCCGAGAGAGTCGGGCATTTCTCCCCGCCCCATGCGAAACGGGATTGCCTTCACCTCCCCGAAAGAATTGGAAGTGACCTTAGACCTTCCCCACAGAGGAAAACTTACGGGAATGGGCATAAGGAAGGGAATTAACCTCATTGTGGGCGGCGGTTATCACGGGAAGTCAACTCTCTTAAAGGCATTGGAGCTGGGCGTATACAATCACATTTCCGGGGACGGCAGAGAGTATGTCATTACCGATGCCACTGCCATGAAGATTCGTGCCGAGGACGGGCGCAGCATACAGAAGACAGATATTTCCATGTTCATCAATGACCTGCCCAACGGCAAAGACACGGTGGGATTCTGTACAGAGGATGCCAGCGGCAGTACTTCCCAGGCGGCAAACGTGGTGGAGGGCATGGAAGCGGGGACGCATCTTCTGCTCATTGACGAGGATACCAGCGCTACGAACTTTATGATTCGAGATGAACTCATGCAGAGGGTTATCCACCGGGATATGGAACCTATTACGCCATTTATTGAGAGGATACAGGAACTCTATGAGAGCTACGGAATTTCCACCATTATCGTGGCGGGAAGTTCGGGCGCCTTTTTCCACATCGCGGACTGCATCATCCAGATGGAACGATACATCCCTAAGGACATCACTGCCAAGGCAAAGAAAGAGGCAGAAGAATTCCCGGTATTGACAGGACCAGAGGGCAGGGCTAAAGCACCGGATTTCGTGAGATGTCCCAAGGCGAACGCGGCGTTTAAGGGAAATGACAGGATTAAGATGAAGACCATGGGAAGAGAGGCAGTGCAGATAAACCGGGAAACCATTGATTTAAGATACGTGGAACAGATAACGGACAGTGAGCAGGTGACAGCATTGGGATACTGTATGCGCTATGCGCAGAAGCACCTGTTTGACGGGCGCAGGACCATGCGGCAGGCAGTGGCGGCGCTTATGGAGAAGATAGAGAAGGATTCCCTGGAAAGTCTGTGCGAGAGCAGTTCCACGATTGCGAACATGGCGGTACCCAGGGCGCAGGAAATTTTTGCCTGCTTCAACAGATACAGGGGGCTGAAAGTATGAGATTTTTCCATTTGTCGGATTTGCATATCGGCAGGACCCTCCACGGTTACAGCTTAAAGGAGGACCAGGAGCATATTTTAGGAGAAGTGGTGGAGTATGCCAAAAAGCTGCGTCCCGATGCCATTGTGATTGCGGGGGATATTTACGACAGACCGGCACCTTCCGCGGAGGCGGTGACCATCTTTGACGGATTTCTGACCGCGCTGACTAAGATTACGCCGGCAATCCCTGTGCTGATGATTGCGGGAAATCACGACAGCGCCGGGCGCTTGGATTATGCGCGCCGGATTTTGGAAAATCAGAATATTTTTATCGCGGGAAAAGTCCCTTCCAGAGAGGACCCGGAGACATGCGGGCATATCCGGAAGGTGACGCTTCGCGATGCATTTGGGGAAGTAGATTTCTATCTGCTTCCATTTTTAAAACCGGGATATGTCAGAGGGCTGTTCACAGATAGCCAGGAGACAGACAGTGAAGATGTGCCGCGCACTTACAGTGAGGCGGTGGCGAGGATGATTGAGCGGGAGCATATCGACTGGACGAGGAGAAATGTCCTCGTATCCCACCAGTTTTACACAGGAGCAGGGCAGGAGATGATGACCTGCGATTCGGAAATCTTCTCGGTGGGCGGGATTGACAACGTGGATATCCGGGGAATCCAGAACTTTGACTACGCCGCTTTAGGACACCTCCACGGAGCGCAAAGGGCGGGAGAGGAATATATCCGCTACTGCGGGACACTGCTGAAATACTCAGTAAGCGAATCAAGGCAGGAGAAAAGCCTTCACATGGTGGAACTGGCTGAGAAAGGCGGCGCCGTGAAGATAGAGAAGCTCCCCTTACACCCCCTGCGGGACGTTCAGGTGCTTCGGGGGACTTTGGAGGATATCCTGCAGTCGGCAGTCTCTGATGATTATGTGAGCATCACTCTGACAGATGATACGGAGCATTACCGACCCAAGGAGCAGTTGGAGCGGCGGTTTTCACATATTTTGGAAATCCGTGTGGACAATGAGCGCACCAGAAGGCGGCTTCACTGGGAGGAAGAGGAGGAGCCCGCCGGTACGCCGCTGTCTGTATTTTCCGAGTTTTTCGAGGAGATGCAGGGGCGGGCGATGTCAGAGGAAGAAGAAGCGATGATGGAACATGTGATGGATACACTTTTGTAACCGGGAAGGAGCAAGATTATGAGACCAATCCGGCTCACTCTCTCCGCGTTCGGCTCGTACGCGGGGCAGGAGACCATTGATTTTACACAGATTCCGGGCGGGGTGTTTTTGATTACCGGAGATACCGGGGCGGGGAAGACCACCATCTTTGACGGTATCACCTACGCCCTCTACGATAAGACCAGCGGAGGCAGGCGGGACGGCGGCATGATGCGCAGTCAGTATGCCGCGGAGGATGCGCAGACTTATGTGGAGTTTGTCTTTTCCTACAAGAATGAGGAGTATACGGTGCGCAGGAATCCGGAGTATTTCAGAGCAGGCAAGAGACGGGCGGCGGACGGCAGCGCGCGTCTGGTAAGAGAGGCGCCAAAAGTCAGTCTGATTTTGCCGGACGGGGAGGAATTTCAGGGAAAGAAGCGGGAGACAGACAAGAAGATTGAGGAAATCATAGGGCTGGACGTAAACCAGTTTACCCAGATTGCCATGATTGCACAGGGTGATTTTTTAAAGCTTTTACACGCGGAATCGAAGGAGCGCAAGCAAATCTTCTCCCGGATTTTCAGGACCGGCATATACCGGGATATCCAGGAGCGATTAAAAGAAAAGGCAAAGCAGCTCTACGGGGCTTTGGAGGACTGTCGAAAAGACTGCCGCCGGGAAATGGAGCGGGTAGATACCGCCGGATGGGAGGAAGAAAAGCGTCCTCTCTGGGAAACGCTGTCAGGTCAGCCATTTCCGGACCTGCAGGAGACTTTGAAGGTGCTTCAAGATATCTGTGCCTTTTGCCGGGAGGAAGAAGGCAGGATAAACCAAGAGACGGAGAAGAAAAAGACAGAAATCGCGGGACTTCAGGCGCTCATCCAGAGAAAAGAGGAGACAGAGCGCGCCTATCTGCTGTTTGAAAAAGAGGAGGAGAAGCTGAAAAGTCTTGCCGGAAAGGAAGAAGAGATTACAGAGCTGAAAGCGCAGGCAAAAGGCGGGGCCCGCGCGCAGAAGGTGTGGCAGAAAGAGTCGCTGTATGTGAGGGATAAAAAGCAGCTTGAAAAGCTTAAGGAACAGATAGAGGAAAGTACGGCGCGCCTAGGAGAAAGGAAGCAGGAGGAGACAAGGCTTCAGGCGGAGACTGTAAATATGCGGGAGAAGTTCACTCCTGTGGAAAAAGACTTAAATACCCGAATTTCGCGGCTGAAAGAGATTCTCCCGCGCTATGAGGAGAAGAAACGTCTGGAGGAACGGTGCAGGCAGGCGGCAGAAAAACTGGAACAATGTATCCGCACATGCGTGGGGAAATCAGAGCGCTATGAGGAAGCGTACCGTCTCTTTTTCAAGGAACAGGCAGGGCTTTTGGCGAGGGGATTAGAAGAGGGCGTTCCTTGTCCGGTGTGCGGGGCGCTCACTCATCCTGCCAAGGCAGTGCTCTCCGAGGAGGCGGTGGACCAGGAGACACTCAGAAAAGCCAAGGAAGACCGGGACAGAGCCGAGGAGTCGCGGCGCAGAGCACACGAAGCGTTTCAGGAGATAAAGAGCAAACTGGAAGCAGAGACTGCGCAGTTTCAAGACATGAGAGAAGAGGAACTTAACAGAGAGTATCTTACGAAACTGGAACGCGCGCTGGAGGAGAAAAAGGAAGCGCTGCGTTTATGTGAGGAGACTTACCAGAAGGCAAAGGAAAAAGTCAGAGCCCTGGAGGGGGAGTTGAAGGCACAGAGACAGCAGCAGGAATCGCTGACAGAGCGTTTGACAGAGGAGCAGGCGGCATATGAGACAGAGCTTGCCGCACAGGGATACACGGACAGCGAAATGTACCGGACGGAGAAGGTGTGGATAGAGGACTGGGAAGCAAAAAGTGAAGCTGTCCGCAAGTATGAGATGGATGTCCATACATGCCGCACAAAGATTCAGACCTTAAAGGAACAGCTCTCCGGCACAAAGAGGGAGAGCCCCGTGAAAGAAAAAGAGCTGCTCAAGACAGCGCAGACAGCGCTGGAGGTGCTGGAAGGACAGCAGAAAGAAATTTATGCCCGCAGGCAGAAAAATGAGACGGCAAAGGAAAATCTGGAGCGCTTTTTTAAAGACACAGCCGATTTGCAGAGGCAGTATGAGACTGTGGGAAATTTGAGCCGCACGGCAAACGGAACACTTTCCGGGAGCGCCAAGCTGGATTTTGAAACCTATGTACAGCGCCGTTTCTTCCATCGTATCATCCGGGCGGCAAACCGCAGGCTTTCCCGTATGACGAACGGAGAATTTATCCTCCAGTGCCGGGAGATAAAAGATTTGGCAAGCCGGGGAGAGGCGGGGCTTGATTTGGATGTGTACCATCTGGTAAATGACGCGGTGCGGGATGTGAAATCCTTATCCGGCGGCGAGTCCTTTCTGGCAGCGCTGTCCATGGCGCTGGGACTTGCGGATATCGTTCAGAGCACAGCCGGGGCAGTCAGTCTGGATACTATGTTTGTAGACGAGGGCTTTGGCTCCCTGGATGATGAGGCGCGGGAGCGGGCTATGAGAATTTTAAAAGAACTGGCGGGGGAGAGAGGGCTGGTTGGCATCATTTCCCACGTCAGCGAATTAAAGGAGCAGGTGGAGTGGAAGCTGGAAGTCAGAAAAGACGAAAAGGGAAGCCACGCCGTCTGGAACAACTAGGGACAAGCACAAAACTCTGTCACATTTATAACACAAAAACTTCACAAAACTTTGATACCGTAAATGACATGCACAGGTCTTGGCAGGATTTTCCGGTGTACTGATATGTTCATTTTCAGAACTATGATGCAGTACGGATTCCCGCCAAAGTCTGAAAATCTACAGATGTCAGGGAGGTAAGGTTTTGATTGAAGTAAAGAATCTGGTAAAAAAATATGGAAATCATACAGCCGTAGACCATCTCAGTTTCCAACTGGAAAAGGGGAGGGTCTACGGTTTTTTGGGTCCAAACGGCGCCGGAAAGTCCACGACCATGAACATTATGACCGGGTATCTGGGCGCCACGGAAGGACAGGTGCTCATAGACGGACATGATATCTTAAAAGAACCGGCGGAGGCGAAGAAGCATATCGGCTATCTTCCTGAACTGCCGCCCCTGTATATGGATATGACGGTCATGGAGTATCTGTATTTTGCGGCAGAGTTAAAAGGAATCCCCAGGGCAAAGCGAGAGAGCAGTGTCATGGAGGTTATGAAGCTGACAAAGGTTCTGGATGTGAGGACGAGGCTCATCAAGAACCTGTCCAAAGGATACCGCCAGAGGGTGGGGCTCGCTCAGGCAATCTTGGGCTTCCCGGATATCATTATTCTGGATGAGCCCACAGTGGGACTGGACCCCAAGCAGATTATAGAAATCCGCGAGCTCATCCGCAAGCTCTCCCAAAAGCACACGGTCATTTTAAGTTCCCATATCCTGGCGGAGGTGCGGGAAGTCTGTGACTATATCCTCATCATTTCCAGAGGAGAGCTGGTCGCCAGCGATACGCCGGACAATCTGGAACACAAACGCAACCGTACAGAGGATGTGGAGATTGAGACTAAGGCAAAGCCGGAGGAAGTAAGAGAAATCCTGCGGGGCATAGGCGATGTGAAATCTATGAGCATAAGTCAGAAAGAGAAGGGTATCACATACGGAAAACTGACCCCTGCGGCGGGAAAAGATATCCGCGCCCAGGTATTTACGGCATTTGCGGACAAAAAAATTCCGCTTCTGACACTGAAGACGACCCATGTCAGTCTGGAGGACATTTTCATGGAATTAACTCAGAAGGAGACAGTCATAGAACCGGAGCTGACCCGGAATGAGACAGCCGTAAAACCAGAGCAGACGGAAGAAAGGGAGGAAGAAGAACATGCTGGCAATTTATAAACGGGAGGTAAAATCTTACTTCCAGTCCATGACAGGGTGCGTGTTCATCGCGTTCCTGGTGGCATATACAGGAGTCTATTTCATGGCGTACAACCTGATGTACGGATATCCCTACTTTTCCTACACTCTGTCGGGCGCGCTCATTGTATTTATCGTGGGAATCCCGCTGATTACCATGAAAAGCTTTGCGGAGGAACAGAAGAATAAAACAGACCAGCTGCTTTTGACAGCTCCGGTGAGTCTGACAAGTGTGGTGATGGGAAAATACCTGGCAATCATGACGGTGCTGGCGGTTCCCAATGTGATTTTCTGCCTGTTTCCGCTGATTATTGAATCCCAGGGAGTCGCGTACTTAAAGGTGGATTACATTTCCATCGGTCTGTTTTTCCTGCTGGGATGTGCGTTTGCGGCGATTGGTATGTTTCTGTCCGCTCTGACGGAGAGCCAGATTATCGCGTTTGTCAGTACCTTTGGAGTTCTGCTCGCCATTTACCTGTGGGATGGAATCCTCTCTATGCTTCCTGGCTCTGCCATCAGCGGACTGGTGGGAGTCCTGATGATTCTCACCTTAGTGGTCTTCTATATCTGGCATATGACCGGGAATTGGATGCTGCCCGCAGTGATAGAAGGTGTGGGCGCCGCGGCGGGAATCATTCTTTATATTGTGAAATCCGAACTGTTTGAAAATCTGCTCACAAAACTGCTGGGCAGGCTTGCGCTGGCGGATGTGTTCACGGATGTCACCGCCAACAGCATTGTGGATATCACAGGGATTGTTCTGTATCTGTCGATTATCGCTGTATTTGTCTTCCTGACAGTACAGGCAATTCAGAAGAGACGTTGGAGTTAGGAGGGCGCAGGAACCGTGGAAAAAATAAAAGCATTATTTAAAACATCGGGGACAAAACAGGGGACGTATAGTGTAGCAGTGACGGCGGTCGTTATCGCCGTTGTCATCGTGGCAAATCTCGTGGCAGGACAGATTCCGGAGGGGTACCGAAACATTGATGTGAGCAGCACGAATATTTATGAGATATCAGATGTGAGCCGGGATTTGCTCAAAAGCCTTGACAAAGAAGTGAAAATGACCGTGCTCTCCGTAAAGGAGGATGCGGATGACAGAATCAAGACCTTTCTGAGTAAGTATGCCGCGCTCTCAGATAAAATTACAGTAGAGTGGATAGACCCGGTGCTTCACCCTTCGGCACTGACAGATTACGGGGTGGATGAAGACACCATTGTCGTAGAATGTGAGGACACCGGGAAGACGACAAATATCTCCTTCAGCGATATTCTGGTGGTGGATATGTATTCCTACTACTATACGGGAAATGCCTCGGAGTCAGAGTTTGACGGGGAGGGACAGCTCACCAGCGCAGTCAACTACGTGACAAATGAGACAGACCGGACTATCTATCAGACCACCGGACATGGGGAGAGCTCCCTCTCCGGCACGATTTCCGAATTGATGGAGAAAAACAGCTATACCACGGAAGAATTAAACCTTCTGATGAATACGGAAATCCCGGAGGACTGTGATTTGCTGTTTATGTACGCTCCGGCGACAGATTTGACGGAGGATGAGAAAGAAGCGGTAGAGACTTACCTGTCAGAGGGCGGAAAAGTGATGATTGTGCTGGGGAATACCACCAGCGAGGAATTGCCGAACCTCTCTTCCATCATGGAGACATACGGAATCGTGCAGAGCAACGGCTATATCGCGGACCCGCAGAGATGTTACCAGGGGAACTACTACTATATCTTCCCGGAACTTTCCGTGAGCGGTGATATGTCCAATAACATCTCCTCAGGGATGGTGCTGCTGGTAAACGCGATGGGGCTCAACGTCACAGACCCGGCAAGAGAGACCATCAGTACAACGTCCTTCATGGACACTTCAGACGGAGCATACTCTGTGACCGAAAACGGCGAGGAGCAGGGAAGCTATTCCATCGGCGCCGTGGCGACAGAGGAAGTCAGCGCGGACGAAGCGGACACCGCCGATGAAACAGAGAATACAGGTGATTCTTCTGATTCAGAAAGCGCAGACGATTCTGACAGCACATCGGATTCCGGCGAGACGAAAGAGAGCCGTCTGACGGTTATTTCCGCGGCGAGCATGATTGATTCACAGATTACGGATACCTTTACCCAGCTCGACAATGCTACATTATTTATGAATGCGGTGTCAGCAAACTTTGACGGTGTACAGAACCTCTCCATCGAGGCGAAGAGCTTGTCTGTGGAATATAACACCGTACAGTACGCAGGACTGTTCAGTCTCCTTGTCATTTTCGGCATTCCGCTGGCAGTGCTGATAGGCGGATTTATCATATGGATGCGCAGAAGAAAAGCATAGCAGGAAAGGAGAGGACAGATGAAGAAAAACAAAGGGCTCATCATACTGCTCGCCGCGTTTGTGGTACTCCTTTGCGTCTACTTTGCCATGAAATCCTTTAATCAAAATCAGGAGGAAAAGGAGGCGCAGAAAGAGGAATCAGAGAAAATCTATGTGACAGATGTGGGGACGGTCAACCGGTTCAGCTATGATGTGGGCGATGGAGAGATGACTTTTGAAAAGGAAGAGGATACCTGGTACTATGCTGCGGATAAAGATTTCCCGCTCTCCCAGACTTACCCGGAGCAGATGATTTCGACATTCCAGAAGCTGGAGGCACAGCGCAAATTGGAGGACGGAGATTCCCTTTCCGATTATGGACTTCAGGACCCGGTTTACACAGTGGTGATGGTGGATGAGACAGGGGAGGAGACCCATCTCTACTTCGGAAATGAGACAGGAGAGGACATCTATGTGACGGTAAATGACTCTAAAGAAGTATATACTGTCTCGAGCAGTGTGATTTCAGATTTAGAGTATACACTGGATGATATGGCGCAGCTTGACGAGTATCCGAGTATTGGCAGCGGAAACTTAAAGAAAGAAACCATTACCCAGAATGGAGAGACCACAGTCTATGATTCGAAAAATGAGGATGATGCGGAACATATCGCGGCAGTGGCAGGCGGTCTGGGAGCCGTAAGTCTGGAAACAGCGGCGGACTATTCCGTGGAAGATGCGGATTTGCCGGGCTTCGGGCTTGATGAGGCGTCGCGAATCACTGTGGAGGCAGTCTATACAAAGGATGACGAGGAGCAGACACTCACCCTTTATATCGGAAATGAGGATGGAGAAGGAAACCGCTATGTGATGATGAATGAGTCACGGATTGTCTATCTCATATCCGAAGAAATCTGTAATAATATACTGAATGTAGAAGAAACGGAAGAATAGGCGCGTTCCCGCCGTGAAAGCGGCGGGAGCTTCCAAATTTAATAAAATTTAATAAACAGTTTCTTGACATTCCCAAGAAAACAGAGGAAAATAGTTTCCATGCAAACTAAAAACAGAAGTTCAGATTGGATGGATGAATATGAAAGAAAAATTGATGCGGTTTATGCAGGGAAGATACGGAGTCGATACATTGACGAAATTTCTCCTTATTGTGGGGCTCGTTCTCGTTTTTATCTCAGCATGGTTTACAGATGTGATAGCGGGCGCGGTGCTGTACATTCTCGGATGGGTGACGGTCATTTACACCTATTTCAGAGTATTTTCCAGAAATGTGACGAAGCGGTACGCGGAGAACCAGGCATTTCTTTCCCGGACGTATAAAATCCGCAGCTTTTTCACGGGACAGAAGAATATGTGGAAACAGAGACGAGTCTACCATATTTATAAATGTCCCGGATGTAAACAAAAAATCAGGATTCCCCGCGGAAAGGGGAAGATAGAGGTGCGCTGCCCGAAGTGCGGGACGACTTTTATCAAACATAGTTAGAGGGAGAGTAAAGAGACAATGACAGACCCATATAGTGTACTAGGCGTGAGTCGCGATGCATCGGAGGAGGATATCAAGAAAGCGTACCGGCGGCTGAGCCGCAAGTATCACCCGGACGCCAATATCAATAACCCCAATAAAGCCGAGGCGGAAGCAAAGTTCAAAGAAGTGCAGCAGGCATACCAGCAGATTGTAAATGAGCGGGAGAACGGCGGTTCCTACCAGGATGGCGGCTACGGCGGGGGAAGCAGCGGTTCCTATGGCGGTCAGGGGAATTACGGCGGCTATGGTGGCTTTGGCGGATTTGGAGGTTTCGGCGGCTTCGGCGGCTTTGGCGGATATGACAGCTATGGCGCGGGGCAGCAGGGGCAGAGGACGTCAAATGAGAGTGAATCCGACAGGCATATGCGCGCGGCGGCGAATTACATACAGAGCGGGCATTACAAGGAGGCACTCAATGTACTGGAGGGAATCCGGGACAGAGGCGCACTCTGGTATTTCTACAGTGCATCGGCAAATTCAGGGATTGGCAATAATGTGACTGCGCTGGAGCACGCGAAAGAGGCGGTGCGCCTGGAGCCGGACAATATGCAGTACCAGATGCTGCTCGACAGACTGCAGGGAGGCGGCACATGGTACCAGCAGCGCCAGAGCATGTACGGATATCCGGGTTCCTTTGACAGCAGCTGCTGTGTGAAGCTGTGCGTGGCAAATATCCTGTGTAATCTCTGCTGCGGCGGAGGCGGAATGTGCTGTGGAGGATACAACGGCGGCTACGGCGGTTATGTGTAGAGGATGGCGGCGTTTGCCGAAGGCAGGGATGGATACAGGGCAGAGAAGATATCCTAATCCCGGTTGTATGCACTGGTGGTGTTCCGCTCAATCAGGGTGGGCTCCATAATAATCCTTCTGGGTTCTTTTGGAGGGTTCTCCAGCAGTTCAATCATTACTTTGGAAGCCTCCTCTGCCATTTTTTCTCCGTGCTGACTGACGGTAGTTAATTGTATTCTGTGAAGTCCGGAGTAAACAATATTATCAAAGCTGACGATAGATATATCATTAGGAATCGATATATTGTGTTTATCGCAGTAATCCATAAAGCCAAGAGCCAGCAGGTCGTTTGACAGGAGGAATGCAGAGGGAAAATCCGGGGAGGAAGACTGAGAAAAAATTTTTTCCGCAGCTTTATACCCGGTTTCCATTTTCCAATTCAAATCATATAGACAATATTTTTCGTCATAGGCAAGGTGATAATTTTTGAGTGCCTGCCGGTATCCTAAAAAACGCTGGTAAGAAGCGGTTGAATTTTTATGATGACCGGATAAAAAGCTGATTTTTTTATGTCCGAGATTAATAAGATGGCGCGCGGCAATATATCCTGCCTGAAAATTGTCCGTGATAACAAAAGGACCATCATAATGCTCTGTGATACGGTTGACGAGCAGAACGGGAAGTCCCAATTTATTGAGGTACTTATCGGCTTCTTTGCTGTTAACGGTGACGAGGATGATTCCACAGTAATGATATTGTTTTGCAAACTGAATAAATTCTAATTCTTTGCGGTAATCATATTCGCTATTAAAAGTAGTGACGGTATAACCGTGTTTGTCTAGATTTTTCTGAATTCCAAATGCCAAACCGGCATAAAAGGGGTTTCGTATATCTCCCAGAATCAACGCCACCATATTACTTTTGCCACGACTCAGACTTTGTGCAATTGTGTTGGGACGATAACCAATCTCTTCTACGAAATTAAGAATTTGTTCTCTCACAGCCTCGCTGACTCCGGGGGCGTTATTGATAGCGCGGGATACTGTTGAGGGAGAAACTTTGAGCATTTTGGCAACTTCTGTTATTGTATAAGAATGTTTATCCATAAAAATTATCCCCTTGTATTGATTTACCGGAGCTGCTTTCCGGCTCATATGTGTATATTATAGCATCTTTTGCGCGAAAATGAAAAAAATAAGAAGACATCTTTCGTAAAAAGCAGTAGTTGCCTGAGAAAGATGTCTTCCTGAAAGAATGTTGCCTCAATTTCTTTAATGACAGGTTAAAGAAAATAGTATCTTTTTGTATAGTTCTTCCTTTTCTTTAAAGTCTTCTGGCTTAGAGGCTATGCTTGCGATGACCAGGCGTCTGGTTATATCACAATAAGTGGTAAGCTGCATAGAAAGGATAGTCTCCTCTTTGCCCAGTGAACGGTAAACCGAGTGATTAGCACGAATGGAAGAGTACATAAGATAAGCTTTATGTGGCAATCCTTTCGTTTGTTCAATGGATACAATTTCAAAATGGTCCTTTTTATTTTTCTTCTGTTTTCTCTTATATTGGAGCTGAATTTCTTCCATGTATTCATCAATTGTTATTGGTTTTTTTAATTTTGCCCACCTTAGGGAAAGGGAAGCCTGATCTCGGCTGTTTTTATCTGCGGAACGGTCAATCTTGGCAAAACCATCATGAAATGCGAAAGTTTTGCTGGGATTGACATATATCTGCCATGTATCCGGATGCAGGATTCCTACTCTGTAAATTTGAAAAGGAATTAAATGACACTCCTCGGATACGATTTTCTGTAAGTGGTTAGGTGTCTGGAAATCTTGTTCTGCAAGATTTCCCCTGTTAAAACGAAACATATACAACATCCTTTCTAAACACAATTATTTATTGTTTACTGCGGCGATTGTAGCATCTGTCAGAGAAGAAAGTTCTGCGCCGGAGTAAATGATAGAATCAATTCTTGTATGATACTTGGAAATCACATCTTCAGGAACTTTTGTAAACAAGCTGATGACTACCAACAATACAGTGTTTGCTACCAGAGCCCAGATAAGTGCTGAGAAGCCAAGGGGTGGAGCCGCAAAAAAGGTAAAGGTAGTTGCAACGACAAGTCCGGCTACAGTTCCTGCAATAGCCCCTTCTTTTGAAGCTCTCTTCCAGAATAGACCTGCCATTGTGGCGGGGAGGATCTGTGCGGAGAAAGGAGAGGACAATTTGTAGGCATAATCCGTAATAGAGGCCGGGCGGATAGCCACGATGACCAGTGTGATTACCATAAGGATTAAAAGGACAATACGTCCGAATTTCACTATCTGTTTCGGGTTAGAGGTTTTTCCTTTTAACTCGTATACGTGATGCAGGTAAATATCCCTGGATGCCATGGCACTGGCGGAGAGCAGAAGGGAATCTGCAGTGGACACGCCAAATGCAAATAAGCACAGCAGGGAGATAAATGCAATAAAAGGTGGTGCGTATTGTGTAGACAATATGGCAACAATGTTATCCGGCTCTGAGAATCCGGGTCCTAAGATTGCAGGAGCGATAATCGCGCCGATGATGACAATCGGGGTATAAACCAAAACATAGGAAATTGGCATAGCCCAGGACATGGAACGGAAGTTTTCTTTGCTGGAAGCCACAAACGTTCTCATGAAAATGTGTGGCCATACAACAGTAGCGATAGCTCCTGTAAGTGCATTTCCGAGCATTCCTTTCCAGTCAAAGGCACCGTTTGGTCCAGGGCAGGAAAGAATATTAAAGGTTCCGTTTTGTCTCATAATATCTACTGCTTCCGCAAAACCGCCGTTAGGGAAATAATGCATTGTCAGATAAACAATTAGTGTGATTAGAGTTCCAAATCCCAGGCACATATGGAATGTATCCATCCAGGCAACAGAACCCATACCCCCTCCGACAATATGTAAAGAAACAACGATTGTTCCAACAGCAACGGCAATAACATAAGGTACAAGTCCATCCGTAGTTACTACCACAGCATCACCTATGGCAATGAGCTGCATAGCCACATAAGGAACAATAAAAAGTACCAAAACAACAGAAACTAACAAACCATATCCTTCGGAATAATATCTGGAACGAAGATAATCGACTGGTGTAGTAAATCCGTACTCCTTTCCCAGTAACCAAAGCCGGTATCCGAGAGCAACGAACATCAGAGCGGCTATCATACCGCCAGTATTTGAATAAAATCCAATTCCATCTTTGTATATCCCGGCTGGAGCGCCGTAAAATGCAAGTGCACTAAATACAGAAATGGATGTGGTACATAACAGTACAAAAGGGTTCAGTCCTCTGTCAGCAGTAAAAAACTTTTCGGACGATTCACTGGTAGATTTAAAGGAACGAAAGCCGTGCCATACAATAAAGACGGCATAAACTAAAATTCCTAAACTAATAAGAACGGCTGGGTTCATAAGTATCCTCCTTTTATCTCATTCATTTTAAATATAATTAGTTACTTTACATGTCCCTGGGTCTGGAAAAAAGCGTTGTAGTATATTCCCCAAACGATGGCTGCAGGTACGGGTAAAAATAGAAGTATGCAGAGCTGCAGGGGAAGCCACCCAAAAAGGATTGGGTTAGGCAATACTGTAACCAGTATGTAATCTACAAAGAAATAAACGATATTAAAGATTACAAATGCAATTTTTGCGCCCTTTTTCATAGTAATTTCTCCTTTCTGAAGTTAATGATAATAGATTGAAATTGAGAAATCGATAACATAATCAGAGAGGAGATTTAACGAAATCGATTTCTCTGACTTCTTGAATGGATAATATCACAAAGAGTTGAAGAAGACAACACAAAATTGTAAAAATAAGAGCAAATTATATATAATATACAAAATTATAAGAAAAAATATATGCAAAACTTATAAAAACGGGCGAGAGGATAAAAAAGTGGCTTATATGCAAAGTGCCTAAAAAATAGAGGCGATAAATAGAGAAAATGTGCATTGACTTACGAAAACACGTTTGATATTATGAAAAACAGAGAAAATGTTTGCGTAAATTGCAATTTTGTCAGTGTGTGGTGTGCGCAGAGGGAGGAATAGAATGGTAGAAGGAAATTATCTTTGGGACCAGGAAATAACCAGGGATATGATATGTAAAAGGATTTCAGATAATAAAGAAATCTATACTTTCCCGGGATTGCCGGTAAATTTATATGAAGCCCTGAAGCAATCTGCGCAGAAAGGACCGAGAGAAATACTACTGTATGATGACAGAAAAAGGCAATATAGTTATCAGGAGTTTCTGGAACGGGTAGACGAACTGGCTGCTTTTTTATATTGTGTTAAGTCTGTCAGAAAAGGAACGCATGTAGGTTTGCTTATGTATAACTGCGCAGAGTTTTGTATTTCTTTTTTAGCACTTTTAAAATTGGGGGCAGTAACGGTTCCCTTACCTAGCAAGTTTAAACAGGCAGAAGTACATTCTTTGGCTAAACGGGCAGAAATTAGTCTTTTGATATGTGATGAGAATTTTAGCGAATGGTTTTGCGATATATACAATGAGGAGTCACTTCTCACTGTTAGAGGAATCGGAGAACAATATGGATTCCTTGAAGCTTTTCAAGGATGGACAAATCCGGCGCAAGATATACAGCGGACAAAACAGTTTGGCGGGGGAGATGAAGATGCTACAGCAATTATCATGTTTACGTCTGGCACTACCTCCGAAAGCAAAGGTGTTGTTTTGAAAAACTATAATGTGATGCATGCTGTGGAGGTCTATCGAAGAACACTCTCTATCACAAAGAGAGATATTTCGGTGATAGCAACACCCATTTACCATATCACGGGTCTTGTGGCATTACTGGGAGTTTTCATCCATGCGGGAGGAACTCTGCATATTCACAAGTTTTTCGAGGCGGAGAGAGTGCTTAAGGAGGCGGTAAAATATGGTTTTACTTTCATTCATGCCTCACCTACAGTTTTCAACCTGCTCATCCAAAATAGAAAAGAAGAACCAGAAATCCCAACATTAAAATCATTTGCCTGTGGCAGCAGCAATATGCCGAGAGAAAAATTGCTGCAGCTGCACGAGTGGCTTCCTCAGTCAAGATTTCACACGGTATACGGACTTACAGAAACAACCTCTCCGGCAACTGTATTTCCAGATGATGCGGCGAGCAGTATCTATATTGGCTCATCGGGTCTGCCAGTGCCGGGAACCAAATTCAAGATTGTGGACGAAGAAAGGAAGGAGGTTCCCTGTGGAAAAGTGGGAGAAATCGCTGTAAGCGGTGCGGTTGTTCTGGATTGTTATTATAAACAGAAGCCGGATACGCTGGAAGACGGGTGGCTCTACACAGGTGATTTGGGGTATTTTAATTCAAGTGGATATTTGTATGTAGTGGATAGAAAGAAAAACATGATTAACCGCGGCGGTGAAAAGATATGGTGTTACGATGTTGAAAATGAGATAGCCGCTATAGAAGGTGTACAGGATAATGCAGTGGTTGGCGTACCGGATGAATTATATGGGGAAGTGGCAGCGGCAATTGTGCTGCAATCGGAAGGATATACCTTGACAGAAGATGATATAAAAGCCTATTTGAAACAGCGAATAGCAAAATATAAGATACCAGTGAAAATAAAGATAGTAGGGGAGATACCGCAGACACCGAATGGTAAAACTGACAAGATAAAAATAAAAAAAATATTAATGGAGGAAAACTAAATGTTAAAAGCAAATTTTATTACAGCAAAGGAGGCAGCTGGATTTATTCACGATAATATGACGGTATGCCCCATTGGTATGACGCTTATCAGTGCAAGTGAAGCGGTCCTGAAAGAAATTGAGAGTTCTTTTTTGCAGACGGGACATCCGTCAAATCTTACGCTGCTTCATTCTTGCGGGCAGAGTGATAGGAAGGATGGAATACAACATTTTGCACACGAAGGAATGGTGACAAGGATTATTGGTTCACATTGGGGACTGCAGCCTAAATGGATGGAGATGATTGCGAATAATAAAGTGGAGGCATACTGTCTGCCGCAGGGACAGATTGCGCAGTTATACAGGAGCATGGCATGTGGTCTTCCCGGAAAGATGTCAAAAGTAGGCTTGGGAACCTTTGTGGACCCTCGCTATGAGGGTGGGAAAATGAACGAACGTACTAAGGCATTGAAAGATATCGTGGAAATTATGGATTACCACGGAGATGAATACATGTTTTATAAACAGATACCCATTGATATTTGCCTGATTCGCGGTACAGAATGTGATGAGATGGGAAACCTTACAACTGATGAGGAAGCGATGAAGTTAGAGGTGCTGGCAGGTGTTCTGGCTGCCAAACGGTTTGGCGGAAAAGTGATTGCACAGGTAAAGAGGGTGGTGCAAACGGGAACGTTGAATCCGAAATCCGTCACTGTACCCGGAGTGTTTATCGATGGTATTGTGGTGTGTGAGAATCCTGATGTGGATCACAGGCAGACATCCTCCTGGATTTTTGACCCATCTTATTCCGGTCAGGCGCGGGTCCCGCAGACAGCGATAGAGCCGCTTCCCATGAGTGTCAGAAAATTTATAGGCAGAAGAGCGCTTGAAGAGGTATATGCGGGGTGCGTGGTAAATCTGGGAACTGGGATTCCCAATGATGTGATTGGCAATATCAGCAATGAAGAGGGAATCAATGACGATATTATGATAACTGTAGAGTCCGGGATATATGGAGGCGTGCAGGCAGGAGGAATCGACTTTGGAATTGGACAAAATCTGTATGCCATGATTGGACACCATGAACAGATGGATTATTACAATGGAGCAGGGGTAGATGTGACATTTATGGGCTTCGGAGAATTGGATGGAGAGGGAAATGTCAATGCGACAAAGATGGGACCAAGATGTACAGGCTGCGGCGGTTTTATCGATATTACCCAAAATGCCAAGAAAGTCGTGTTCTGCGGTACATTCACAGCCAGCGGATGCGAATTCGGTTTTGCCGACCACAAACTTACCATAATAAAAGAAGGCAAGATACGAAAAATGGTATCCCGGGTGGCTCAATATTCTTTTAACGGGAAAATATCCAGAGAGAAGAACCAGGAAGTGTATATTGTGACAGAACGTGCTGTGTTTAAACTGGTGAAAGAAGGTGTCATGCTGATGGAGATTGCACCGGGGATTGATTTGAAATCGCAAGTGCTCGGCTTGATGGATTTTGAGCCAATCATCAGTAAAGATTTAAAGGTTATGGATGAACGGCTGTTTAATGAGGGCACAGTCGGAATGAAAGAATGGATTTTAGAAAAATCAAATATATAAAAAATAAGCGGAGGTAAAGAAAGATGAGACTGAAAGAAAAAGTAGCAATTGTAACAGGTGCAGGCAGAGGTTTAGGAAGGGGAATCGCTGTTAAACTGGCAGAAGAAGGAGCAAAGGTAGTTGCGGCGGATATGATGCCTGCAGAAGAAACAGTAGAACTGATTAAGAAAGCCGGAGGAGAAGCGTCCGCTTTTACAGTCAATATGGCTCATCAGGATGAAGTACAGGCAATGATACAGTTTGCTCTTGATACATATGGGACGTTGGATATTATGGTGAATAATGCTGGAATTAATCGGGACGGTATGCTGCATAAAATGTCGGTTGAGAATTGGAATACAGTTATTGATGTGGATTTGACGGGAACGTTTTATGGAACGCAGGAAGCGGTAAAATATATGCGTGGAAAGGGATATGGACGTATTGTCAATATCTCCTCTGGAAGCTGGCTGGGGAATATCGGACAGGCAAACTATGCGGCAGCTAAGGCGGGCGTTGTGGGACTGACAAAAACCGCGGCCAGAGAAAATGCCAGAAAAGGTATAACATGCAATGTGATATGTCCTGGATTTATTGAGACGGATATGACATTGAAGTTAAAGGAAGTAAACGATGGTGCGGCATGGGAGAGTATGATGCAGAGAATTCCTGCCGGCTATGCGGGCAAACCTGCGGATGTGGGAAATATGGTCGCGTTTCTTGCGTCTGATGAAGCGGCGTATATCACCTCGGAAGTGATTAATGTAGGCGGAGGAATGATTGTTTAGAGCATGCGGAACAGGAGGAGGCATATGAAGATTGCGGTGATCGGAGCCGGTCTGATGGGAGCAGGGATTGCGCAGACATGCGCCCAGGCAGGATATGAGGTGACGAATATCGATGTGTTTAAACCGGCAGTAGATAAGGCGAAAGCAAATATTGAGAAACTTTTTGCAAAGAAAATAGCGAAAGGGAAAATGACAGAAGAAGAGAAAGAAGAGATTGTTTCAAGAATTGCGTATAGCAGCCGGATGGAGGACGTAAAAGGTGCGGAGATAATTGTGGAAGCTGTCCCAGAAAAAATAGACTTAAAGAAATCAGTATTTGAGCAGCTTGATGAAGCGGCAGATACTGAAGCGATACTTGTGTCTAATACGTCTGGTCTAAGCATTTCGGAAATTGCGGCGGCAACGAAACGTCCTCATAAGGTAATGGGTGTGCATTTCTTTTATCCGGCACCGGTGATGAAATTGGCAGAACTGATACGGGGGATTGCGACAGATGAAGATACTTATAATAAAGTAAAAGAATTTGCGCTCAGTCTCGGTAAAACTGTGGTGGATGCTCCGGAATATCCGGGGTTTATTGTAAACCGCATTTTAGTTCCAATGCAGAATGAGGCGGCTTTTATGGTAATGGAAGGCTGTAAGCCGGAGGATGTGGACAATGCGATGAAATTAGGGGCTAACCATCCGATGGGACCGTTAGAGCTGACGGATTTTGTGGGAGTGGATGTAATGCTGGCAACCATGACAGGGCTGTATAATGGCTTTCATGACAGTAAATACAGACCGTGCCCTCTTCTTGAGACAATGGTAAAAGCCGGACATTTGGGGAGAAAGAGCGGTCAGGGATTTTATAAATATGAAAAATGATAAAGAGTAATAAAAATAAATTTAGAAGGAGAAAAAATATGAGAGAAGTAGTAATTGTCAGCGGTGTAAGACTGCCAGTAGGAAATTTTGGAGGGAGCTTAAAAAATATTTCTGCTATTGATATGGGAGCTTTAGTAGTAAAAGAAGCGGTGAACCGTGCGGGAATCAAACCATCAGATGTAGATGAAGTGGTGATTGGGCAGGTTGGAGAAATTGCCGAAAATGGATTCGTAGCAAGGGCGATAAGTCTTAAAGCAGGTTTACCTAAAGAGACAACAGCGTATTCGGTAAATCGGCAATGCGGCTCCAGTTTACAGTCTGTCGCGGAAGCAGTGATGGAGATTCAGACAGGGCAGGCAGATGTAGTAGTGGCTGGAGGTGCAGAAAGTATTTCGCAGCTTCCATATTATGTGAAAGATGCCCGCTGGGGTGCGAGAATGGGACACAAAGTATTTGAAGACGGAGTGATTGATATTCTCACATGGCCTCTTGATGGTAATCATAATGGTGTTACGGCAGAAAACGTGGCAGAAAAGTATCACGTGTCGAGAGAAGAGCAGGACGAATTTGCATTGGAAAGTCACCGCCGTGCTTGCATGGCTATTAAAGAAGGAAAGTTTAAAGACGAGATTCTGCCCGTGGAATTAAAAGACAGGAAAGGAAACGTAACAATTTTTGATACTGATGAGGGCCCGAGAGATGGTCAGACCATAGAGAAGCTTGCAAAATTAAAACCGTGTTTTGTCAAAGACGGAACAGTAACAGCAGGAAATTCTTCAAGTTTAAACGATGGAGCGGCTGCTGTGGTTGTAATGGCGAAAGACAAAGCGGAGGAATTAGGAGTAGTTCCGAAACTGAAAATAGAAGGCTATGCAATTGCTGGTTTTGATGCAGAGTTGATGGGATATACGCCCAAATTTTCCAGCGAAAAACTCGCGGAGAAATTGGGGATTAATTTAAAGGAAATTGATATGTTTGAAATAAACGAAGCATTTGCCAGCCAGGCATATGCTGTCAGAAGAGATTTAGGCTTAGACCCGGCAAAGGTGAATATATATGGCGGGGGGGTCTCTATCGGACATCCAAACGGGGACAAAAAGGA
>OGQQ01000774.1_pt1 | contig 29220 bp, 19 predicted proteins | sample 1553281 | NCBI WGS metagenome assembly OGQQ01 (sample SAMEA2579937, study PRJEB22360) | human gut metagenome | biome: human gut; feature: human-associated habitat; material: faeces | place: Denmark | collected 2008/2010 | reverse complement strand
CAAAAAAGGTTTTTTTAGCACTCCAATTGATCTATGTCAATACTCGTTTAGTTCTTTTTCCAGAAATCGGAACTGAAGAGCAGTAATACCGTAAATAATTCCAAACGTCCGAGGAGCATAAGGAAAGAAAGTAGCCATTTTGCAGCGTCGGGTAACTCACTCCACGAATAGGCCGGGCCACAGGTACCGAGGCCCGGTCCCATATTACCCATACTTGAAACAACGGTTCCGATTGACTCGAGAAATCCTACTCCGAAACCCAACATAATGAGTATGCTGATAATGGCGATAACTGCATACAGAAATGTGAATGCCAGTACCGTTGATTGAATCGAAGGAGAGATTACCTGTTTATTAACCCGTACCGGTAGTACGGCGTTAGGATGCAGGATATGTTTGAACTCATTCTTTGCTACTTTAAAGAGAATCACCATACGAATACATTTGATACCTCCTGTCGTGCTGCCCGCACAAGCTCCTATCAACATAACCACAATCAGACATCCCCAAAGAATGGAGGGCCAAAGCATATAATCCGCTGTGGCAAAACCGGTAGAAGTCTGTAATGAAATCACTTGAAACAATGATTTACGGAAAGCTTCCTCTACTCCCATATCACAGGTTCGATAGAGCCAGAAGGCAATGAATATTGTGAAAAAAGATACACAGATAAAATAAAACTTCAGCTCTGCGTCATGGATGAATTTCTTGATTTTTCCGTTGAACATCAACAACAATAAAGTGAAGTTGATACCTGAAAGAAACATGAAAATGGATATTACGTAATCTATATAAGGAGAGTGGTAATATTCAATGCTAGCTTGTTTGGTCGAGAATCCTCCGGTACTGGTCGTCGTGAAAGCATGACAAATACTGTCAAATACACTCATGCCGCCGAATACGAGCAATACAATCAGCGTTCCTGTCATTCCGGCATAGATACCCCATATCCATTTGGCGGTAACGCCGATACGGGGATGTACTTTGTCATGAGTAGGACCGCTGGCTTCGGCAGCGAATACCTGAATGCCTCCCATTCCGAAAATCGGCAGAACGGCAATTGTGAAAAATACAATTCCCAAACCTCCTATCCATTGTGTCATTGCCCGCCAGAAAAGGATTCCGTGTGGCATTGATTCAATGTTGTTCATAATGGTAGCCCCCGTACTACTGAATCCGGACATCGTTTCGAAAAAAGCGTCCGTAATACTCGGGATATATCCACCTATATAATAAGGTAACATTCCGAAAAGCGAGAATGCAATCCAGGCAGTACTGACAATGACATATCCGTCACGACGGTTGAGCGACTTTTCCGCACCTTTGCCAATTGCAAGCATCAATATACCGACGCCTGTGGTGATAGCGGATGAAATCAGGAAACTCTGCAAATCGTTTTCTTTGTAGAAAAGAGAGACAGCTCCACAACATAGCAGCATAGCTGTTTCTATCAGAAGCAGGAATCCTATGATGCGGTATATCATCTTTGAGTTAATCATAAACAAGCTGCGGTTAATACTTAAAACCTAATACTTAATTAAAGAATTTCTCAATCTTTTTAATCATCATACTCAGGCAGAACACAACGACATGGTCGCCCGGTTGTATCAGCGTGTCACCGGTTACAAGTACTCCTTCACCATTACGAATCATACCTCCGATAGTGGTTCCTTTCGGAAGGCCAAGGTCTTTGATAAAATGTTTGGTAATCTTGGCACCTGCCGGCACGGTGAATTCCGCTACATCTGCATTGGCAAAAGTCAGGCATTTCACATTGGATACATCCGCATCCAACATCATTTGGTAAATATGGCTGGCGGCAATCATCTTTTTGTTAATAACCGTACCGATGTCAAGGCTTTCGGCCATGCCGATATAATCAATGTTTTCTACTTCTGCCACCGTCTTTTCCACGCCCATACGTTTAGCGGCAAGACAGGCAAGAATGTTGGTTTCGGAATTTCCGGTCAGGGCGACGAAGGCTTCTGTATTCTTCAACCCTTCTTCAATCAGAAGATCCATGTCACGGCCGTCTCCGTTGATAATCATAGTCTTGTCATCCAATAACTCAGTCAGGCGGTTGCAACGGTTGATATCGTTATCTACGATTTTCACCTGCATATAGTCCGGTACGTATTGTGCAGTACGGACAGCAATGCGGCTTCCGCCCATAATCATCACATTACGCACATCGGCGTAATCTTCTTTACCGGCAATTTTCCGGATATAAGGGATATATTTGCGGGTGGTCGTAAAATAAACAATATCATGCAATTTGATAACGTCATCTCCACGCGGGATAATTGTTTCTGTTCCACGCTTAATGGCTACCACATGGTAGGGGATATTCGGGCCACCTAATTCATAGAGTGGAATATTCAGAATCTCCGCTTTTTCACGCATCTTGGTACCTATTAAGATCAGAGCACCTCCACAGAACTCCCACCATTGGCGTACCCAGCTCATGCGCATGGAAGATACGATTTCTTTAGCAGCCAGCATTTCCGGATAAATCAGTGAGTGTACTCCTAGTTGGGAAAAGAATTCTTTATGTTTAGGAAGTAGATATTCGTAATTGTCAATCCGGGCTACAGTCTTTTTAGCTCCCATATTAGTAGCCAACATGCAGGCCGTCATATTGCGGCTTTCTTCTGGCATGACCCCGATAAATAAATCTGCGCCTGCCACTCCTGCATTTTTAAGGCCGGAAATGGAAGTGGGGGATGCATTGACAGTCATTAAGTCGAAGTTGGAATCAAGTTTGCTCAACTTTTCTTCGTTTTCATCCATCAAAATGATGTCTTGCTTTTCATCCGATAATAATTTCGCCAAATGGGTGCCTACTGCTCCTGCTCCTGCAATAATGATTTTCATTGTTCGTCTCTCTTAGAATGATATCAAAATTTTGTAAATACCTTCTTCGTCCATGCCGCAAATATGATATAGTTCTTTTACTGAACCATGCTGGACAAATAGATCCGGTAATCCGACACGTTTTACTTGTGGATTGTACTCATTATCTGCCATAAATTCCAGTATGGCACTGCCCATTCCACCTTTTAGCACACCATCTTCAATAGTGACCACTTGCTTGAATCTCTTGCCTATTTCGTGTAACATACTTTCATCTAACGGCTTCAAGAAACGCAAATCATAATGGGCAATGCTTTTTCCTGTTTCCTGTTCGGCATGTGTGATAGCCTTTTCTGCTTGAACACCAATGGGACCCAGTGTAATGACCGCTATGTCTTTTCCTTCTTTTAATTTTCTTCCTTTTCCTATCTCAATCTCTTGCATTGGGCATTTCCAGTCTACCAATGACCCTCTTCCGCGTGGATAACGGATGACAAAAGGACCTTTATTGGGTAACTGGGCGGTATACATCAAACAACGTAGTTCATGTTCGTTGTAAGGGGAGGCTACAATGAGATTGGGTATCGGTCTCATATAAGCCAGATCGAATGCTCCGTGATGAGTAGGACCGTCTTCTCCTACTAATCCAGCGCGGTCTAGGCATAATACTACATTGAGTTTTTGTATCGCTATATCGTGAATCACATTGTCATAGGCACGTTGCATGAAGGACGAATAGATATTGCAGAAAGGTAATAGGCCATCTTTTGCCATTCCTCCTGAAAAAGTAACGGCATGTCCTTCGGCAATTCCCACATCAAAACCTCTTTCGGGCATGGCTTTCATTAATATGTTCATGGAGCATCCTGAAGGCATTGCGGGAGTAACTCCTACGATTTTATCGTTTGTTTGGGCTAGTTCCAATAGGGTATTTCCAAAAACATCCTGAAACAAAGGGGGCATTCCTTTGGTATCGACAACGATACGCTCTCCGGTTTCTTTGTCGAATATGCCTGGAGCATGCCAGATGGTGGCAGCTTTTTCTGCCGGACCGAAACCTTTTCCTTTGGTGGTATGTATATGGAGTAGTTTAGGTCCTTGCATATCTTTAATCTCTTTTAATACACGTGCCAAATTGTTGACATCGTGTCCATCAATAGGTCCGAAATAACGGATATTCATGCCTTCAAATACATTTTGCTGTTGTACCAGCATGGATTTCAGGCTGTTGTTAAATCGTATCAGGCTTTTCCGGCGTTCTTCATTCAGGATACCCCATCGATGGAACATTTGTGATATTTTATAGCGTATCCGGTTGTATCCTTCAGACATTTGCAGGTTCAACAGATATTGTTTCATACCTCCTACACTACGGTCTATAGCCATATTGTTGTCATTCAGGATAATCAGCAGGTTATTAGGAGTTGACGAGGCATTGTTCAGTCCTTCGAAAGCTAGTCCGCCACTCATGGAACCGTCACCAATTACGGCAACGACATGCCGGTTGTTCTCTCCGTGTTTTTTGGCTGCTACAGCCATACCCAAAGCTGCGGAAATAGAATTTGACGCATGCCCGCAAGTAAATGTGTCATATTCACTTTCGGATGGAGAAGGGAAAGGACGTATGCCATTTAGTTTACGGTTGGTGCAGAACGCATCCCGGCGTCCGGTTAAAATTTTATGCCCGTAAGCTTGATGCCCTACATCCCATACAATGCGGTCATAGGGCGTGTTGAATACATAATGTAAGGCGACGGTCAGTTCTATTACGCCCAAACTGGAACCGAAATGCCCCGGATTACATGAGAGCTCATCTATAATCTTTTGCCTTAGCTCTTTACACACTTCGGGCAGTTTGTCTGCGCTTAAATGACGCAAATCGTCCGGAGTATCTATGCTTTGCAGCAAGTTATATAAATTATCCTGTTCCATTCTTATGATATGATAAATATCGTGCAAAAATAGCATAAATATGTGTATTATGATTACATTTGCCCTTAAATTTTAAAAGCTTTTCTTATCGTATGAATTTCAGAACGCAAGTAGAATTACCTAAAAGGGAAGCAGAAATCCGACATTCGGATCGAATCATGCTATTTGGTTCTTGTTTTGCGGAAAATATCGGAAATTTGTTGTTAACAAATAAGTTCCGTTGTGATGTAAATCCTTTTGGAATTCTCTATAATCCTTTATCTGTTGTGGAAGCTCTTTGGCAAATTCTATCCCATCAAACATATATGGAAGAGGATTTGTTCTATGCCGGAGGCTGTTGGCACAGTTGGATGCATCATAGTGTTTTTTCAGCCTCTACGGCAGCATCTTGTTTATCTTCTATAAATACTCGGCTGGCACAGGCTTCAGCCGGACTTCCTCAGCTTGATTGGCTGGTTATTACTTGGGGGACTGCTTTTGCTTATTGGCTGAAAGAAAGGACCATGGTGGTAGGAAATTGCCATAAACAGCCCGACAGCCTTTTTACCCGACAACTTCTTACAGTAGAGGAAATTGTCACTGAATGGGAATGTGTGTTGGTGGAATTGAGAAAAGTAAATCCGTCCTTGAAGATACTTTTCACTGTCAGCCCCATACGGCATAGCAAAGATGGTATGCATGGTAATCAGATAAGTAAGTCCACTTTGCTCCTCGCAGCGGATGAATTGTGCCGCCGCTGGTCTGATTGTTACTATTTCCCTTCTTATGAAATCATGATGGATGAACTTCGTGATTATCGTTTTTATGCAGATGACATGTTGCATCCCTCTCCTGTAGCTGTATCTTATCTATGGGAATGTTTTACAGAATGTTATTTTAGTAAAGAAACGGATAGAATAATGAAAGAGTGGGAGGATATCCGGAAGGCTTTAGCTCACAAACCGTTTAATGCCCAATCTGAAACATATCGTAAATTTTTAACTCAAATAGTGTTAAAGATAGAGCGACTTAAAGAAAAGTTCCCGTATTTTGACCTTCAAAAAGAATTAGAACAATGTCAAGCTCGATTGAAAATATAGAAAAAGTTCTGGGAGCAAAGCGGTTTGGAAACCGTAGTGCACAGATTGATTGGATTTTAACTGATAGCCGTTCATTGTGTTTTCCGGAAGAAACATTATTTTTTGCTTTAAAAACCAAACGGAATGACGGGCATAAATATCTTTCGGAATTGTATGAACGTGGAGTCCGTAACTTTGTAGTGGGTGAATTGCCGGCTGATATGCAATCTTTTCAAGATGCGAATTTCCTGCAGTTGACCAATCCTCTGAAAGGATTACAGAAATTGGCGGAAAAACATCGGGAGCAGTTTCAGATTCCGGTTATAGGAATTACGGGAAGTAATGGAAAAACCATTGTGAAGGAATGGTTATATCAATTGCTTAGTCCAGATCGTGTGGTAACCCGTTCGCCACGTAGCTATAACTCACAGATAGGTGTGCCACTTTCGGTGTGGTTGATGAATGAGCACACTGAGTTGGCTATTTTTGAAGCGGGTATTTCCGAAATGGGTGAAATGGAGGCGTTGCAGACTATCATTAAACCTACTGTGGGTATTTTGACTAATATTGGTGGTGCGCATCAAGAGAATTTTTTCTCTTTACAGGATAAATGTATGGAGAAACTTACTTTGTTCAAAGACTGTGACGTTATTGTTTATGATGGCGATAACGAATTGATAAGTTCGTGTGTGGCAAAATCTCTTTTTGCCTCGCGTGAGATTGCTTGGTCGAAAAAGGACAATGAACGTCCGTTGTTTATTGAGTCCATTCAAAAAGGAGAACATGCTACCACTATTAAATACCGTTATCTGGGGATGCCGAATGAATTTAGTATTCCTTTTATAGATGACGCTTCTATTGAGAATTCGTTGCATTGTCTGGCTGTGGCTTTGTATATGATGGTTCCCCCTGAACAAATAACCGAGCGCATGGCGCGTTTGGAACAGATTGCTATGCGTCTGGAGGTAAAAGAAGGCAAGAATGGCTGTGTGTTGATCAATGATAGTTATAATTCAGATTTGGCTTCTTTGGATATTGCTCTTGACTTTATGTCGCGTCGTTCTGATGATAAAGGGAAAAAACGGACACTTATCCTCTCGGATATGCTTGAAACAGGACAGAGCAGCAAACTACTTTATCGTCAGGTTGCCGAATTGGTACATAGCCGGGGAGTAGAGAAGATTGTCGGGGTAGGAGAGGAAATTCGGACTGCTGCTGCCCGTTTTGAGATAGAAAAGTATTTTTTTCGTACTACAGAAGAATTATTGGAATCGGATTTGCTGGCCGGGCTGCGTAATGAGGTGATTTTGGTAAAAGGTTCGCGTGCTTTTCATTTTGACCGGATTTCAGATCGTTTGGAACTGAAAGTGCATGAAACCATTTTGGAGATCAATTTGAATGCTTTGGTTGATAACTTGAATTATTATCGCAGCAAACTGAAACCGGAAACAAAAATGGTATGTATGGTGAAGGCTTCTGCATACGGTGCCGGTTCATACGAGATAGCTAAAACACTGCAAGATCACCGTGTGGATTACTTGGCGGTAGCTGTGGCTGATGAAGGTTCGGATTTGCGGAAAGCGGGAATCACCTGTTCCATTATGATTATGAATCCTGAGTTGACAGCATTCAAGACCATGTTTGATTATAAATTGGAACCCGAGGTTTACAGTTTTCATTTATTGAATGAACTGATTAAAGCTGCTGAGAAAGAAGGCGTAACGAATTTCCCCATTCATATTAAATTGGATACGGGGATGCACCGTTTGGGTTTTGCACCCGAAGAGATTCCAGAACTGATAGACCGTCTGAAGAAGCAGACAGCTGTTATTCCACGTTCTGTATTCTCTCATTTGGTAGGCAGTGACGGGGCTCAGTTTGATTCGTTTACGCGCAGACAGATAGAAATGTTTGAAGCTGCTTCTGAATGTTTGCAGGAGGCTTTTCAGCATAAGATATTGCGTCATATCTGTAATACAGCCGGGATAGAACGCTATCCGGGTGCTCAGTTCGATATGGTGCGTTTGGGAATCGGTCTTTATGGAATTGATCCGTTTACCAATCAGATTATCAATAATGTAAGTACATTAAAAACCACTATTCTTCAGATTCATGAGGTTCCTAAGGAAGAAACAGTGGGGTATAGTCGTAAAGGACATTTGGAAAGGGATTCCCGTATTGCCGCTATTCCTATCGGCTATGCCGACGGACTGAACCGACGTTTGGGAAATGGACATGCCTATTGTTTGGTGAATGGGCAGAAAGCGTCATACGTGGGTAATATCTGTATGGATGTGTGCATGATTGATGTGACGGATATTGATTGTAAGGAAGGGGATAAAGCTATCATCTTCGGAGATGATTTACCGGTCACTGTTCTGTCAGAGATTCTGGAAACTATTCCATACGAGATCTTGACCAGTGTGTCTAATAGGGTAAAACGAGTTTATTACCAGAATTAACGAAAAAAAGAACGAAAGAAAAAGACATGAAAAGGATGAACATACGTTACTTTTGCGTATCTTTAGGAAGTTACTAAAAATAGATAGCTATGAAACGTATATTCTTCCTTTTGTTATGTTTTTGTTTCTCGGTGTTGTCATTTGCCCAGAGAACGAATGGGGCTAAGCAGTTGACTAAACAGGACTCTTTGCGTTTGCAGCAACTATTGAGCGGTCAAGTCGAAATTGTGATAGATGATGAAACACAGAAAGAAATTGACAGATTGTTCAATCCTGAAAAGTGGAAAATGAAATCAACTCCCTTCCCTAAAAAAAACATGAAGTTTGAAACGGAACTTCCTCGTTATTATATCTCTCAAGTGGATACAATAGATGGTAGAGGGTATATCAGACTATTGCCGTACGGACCGTTTGAAACTCCGGAAGAGGAACAAATTTATGTAGAGATTCCTATCAACAAAGAGTTGCTGGCAGGCTATGATCCTCGTTTGGAACCTGCGCCGGCAGGCAAATTTACTCCTAGTGCTTTGATGGTGGGGGCGGGTATCAGCGCTACGTTTGATGCCGATAAGCTGCTAGGAATCATTTTCAGTAAGAAAATGCGTGCAAAAGCCCGTAATGCCAAAGAGGCTGATGCTTGGAAGAGTTATTGAACTATTGAGTAAAGAAACGAATGCCGGATATATGTGGAATACACCGGAATTTTGTGAATTTCATGTTGAAAAAACAGGAGCCACGTTTGGATAGTGCCAGACGTGGCTTGTGATTAGATCTTGTTGAATTTGATTTATTCAACTGCTGATTTTATTTTATATTATTTATACTTACCTTTTTCCAAATGAAATTGTCAATCATTTCTTTGTCGCATTTCCCGTTTTTAGCTTTAATGTTCAGGTTTTCGAATGTAAAGTTAGTAAGTTGATATTGATCAGACTTTTCTACACTGAAGAAATTATCGCATTTAAAATCAATGTTTCTCATTGTCACATGGTTTGAGTAAGAAATGGGAATGTCTTTTCGATCTTTCAGGTCAAAGAATTGCGTCCAAGGTTTGATATACAGAAAATGATCTGCATCTCCGGTGATATCTTCTACCAGAATATATTCATATTGTTGAGGTGTGTCCGGCCGCATCTTTAACCATAACAAACGATTGGCATTGGTGATGTGAATGCGTCGCAAGATAATATTGCGATTGTGGATGGATTCGCTTCCACAAGTGAGGGCGCCGTGGCAGAAACCGTATGTACAATCTTCTATGATGATGTTGGAATTTCCTCCATTATTCGGGTCTTGGTCTGCCCAAGGGCCTTTGCCGCCTTTTAAAGCTATGGCGTCATCATTGACAGACATATAGCAGTTCTTTACCAGTACATTGTTGCATACATCAATATCAATGGCATCCGTACTTGGAGCCTTTACCGGTCTCTCCGGTGAGAAAATATAGAGGTTCAATATTTTTATGTGATTACATTTATAAAGATGGGTAGTCCAAAAGGGAGAGTTAATGAGGCGTACTCCTGAGAGTTGGACGTTATTGCTATGGGAAATATGAACCAGCCGGGGACGTAATTCATCCATATTGGTACATTGGGGATTGACTTTTCGACGAAGCCAAAATGATTTCCAATATCTTAATCCGTTACCATCAATAGTTCCTTTTCCAGATAACGTAAAGCCATCCACTTTGTCGGCATTGACCAACGCCGCGAAATATTTCAAGCTTTGCCCTTCCATGCGGGTGTCTATGATGGGGAAGTTGCTGATATCATCACTTCCCTTCAACACAGCTCCTTCCTCCAGATGCAGGTGTGTTTTGGGTTTGAAGAACAGCGCTCCGCTTAAATAGGTTCCTTTGGGAATAACGATAACTCCGCCACCATTTTGTGCGGCAGCATCGATGGCAGATTGTATTTTCTCTGTTTGTAACAGGGTACTGTCATTGATGACGCCGTAATCTGTCAGAATGTATTTTTTACCTAATGTGTTTATATCTACTATCTTACTGTCCTTAAACCAATCGGATACAGGTGTGCCGTCCGGAAATTTTTCTTGTGCCAAAGACGGAAGGCATAGAAAGACGGCACATACAAAAGTTATTAATTTCATGATTCTGCTATTAAATTAATCACTATTCACTTGTTTATTGTCGGAAATCAAACATCAAATTAAGGTGTAGTCCTTCATCCCCCGATTTGATACGGATATTACCCGGCTGGCTGTTCGGCCCTTGTTGCTCGATTGGTTTAAAGGAGCAAATAGCCGGGATGTCCAGCAGGAAGGATATATCCCCTTCAGGGAATTTGGGCATGGTGTCTTTTACGCGTCCTTTCGGTTCTTCGGGAGTGAACACATGGAAGAAGATACCGTCATTCCGGGAATAAATGGTGAACGGTGTTGTGTCACTTTCCAAAGTGGCCCAATACATATTGGCATGATATCCTTTAAATTCCGGATAAACCAGATTTTCAAAACTTTCTCCGGTAATGGTATTGTTATACTCTTTGTGCCATACTCCATAATTCGTTCCCGGAATCCGGTTTTTCCAGACACGGTATGGACCGCGGCCCATCCATTTCATGCCGGAGCAATTCTTTTCAGGATAAGAGAAAGTCAGACCGAGATTGAATACTTTGGAGTCCATGAAAGCATCATCAAATCCACCTCCGCCGGAAGCCCGGTTCAGCAGAATGGCATCCATATAGAGTAGTCCTTTGTCCGTAAGACGCCATACGATGGAGTCGGCGGCACCTTTGTATTTGGCACAGTAAACAGCCCCCTCGTTGCTGTTGCGGACATAGCTCAATGTTGGTTCGTAGCGCATTTTCATGCCCACTGCCACAGGGCCGTCTTTGAATGGAACTTCTGTTCCTCCTGATGTGATACGGCTGATCATGCCGGTAGCCGGGTTAAAAGTGACGGTTACACGGTCGCTTTTCAGTTCGATGGTGGTAGCGGTTTGAGTGGCGGTTGCCGGCTGTACCGTTTCCAGGGTCATCGGAGTCTGTGCCATTTTATGATCAAAGTATTGTTTTGCCAGTCGGATAGGATAGGTCCAGTTACAGATACTTTTCCCCTCTTTGTCAAAAGCCTCTAACTCCAGTACATCACCTTCCCGGAAAGAAGCAGGAAGAGTGAAGCGGGCTTTTCCAGTTTCACCCGGTGTGATGGCAGGCAGTTGTACATGGCCTTCTGCGATAACTTTACCGCTTTCCATTGCATCTTTCAAAGGTGTTTCGCAAGTACGTATTTTGTAAGTCATGCGACATTTGTCCAAGTTAGTATAAGTATATTCATTAGTAACCAGGAAGCTGCCGTCAAAGTGGTCAGTAATCAGCAGCGGTTTTAACTGGATGGGCGACCATTGTGCGCGGATAGCATAGTAACTTCCTTCTTTTTCTCTACGCGGACCTACTACCCCGTCAGGAGCATTGGATTTATCTGAATCCAATATGCCTCCTTTATCAGAACGTTTGGGAGCTTCGTCACAGAATACCCAGATAAAGCCTCCGGCAAACATGGGGTTCGTGCACCAACGATCCCAAAAGTCACGTAGTCCGGCACCACCTCCCTGATCATACATGGCATGCATGAATTCGGTAGGCATAAATACTTTATAGCCGTTGGTAAAACGTGCCACTCCGGTCAGATAAGTGGGATAATGGTGGGTGTCCAGATCATTGAAATCGGCCCAAGGATGTACCATGTGGCGTTTCTGTAATTTATCGTATTTGGCGAATAAAGGATCAAGATTATAATTCCATCCTCCTTCGTTGCCATTACTCCAAATAATGATGGAAGGATGATTCACATCGCGTTCTATCATTTCTTTGACTAATTTAGGACCTACTTTTGAATCGTATCCGTTTTGCCATCCTGCCAGTTCATCCATATAGACAATTCCTAATGAATCACACATATCCAGGAAATGTTCATCAGGCGGATAATGTGAACGGACTGCATTCATATTCATCTCTTTTACCAGCAAGGCATCCTGACGGCTCATAGCTGCACTGGTAGCACGACCTCCATCTACGGAAAAAGAATGGCGGTTGACACCTTTCACCACGAGTTTGGTGCCATTCAGATAAACTCCGTCTTGTGGAAAGAATTCAATGGTGCGGAAACCTATCCGCGTTTCACGGCTTTGCACCGTTTTCCCTTCGGGGTCTTTCAGTTCCAATCTGGCTACGTACAGATTGGGGTCCTCTGTAGACCAAGGTTGGATGTTCATCCAGTTCCCTTCCACCAACTGTTCCTTGTTCGAATCCTTAATCTGATGAGAAATGCTAGATTTGTTTTCTTGAGTGTATATGTCTTTTCCATCCTTTAATGAACGGACGGAAACAGACAATTCATATCCTTTGGCATCTCCTTCCATTTCTATTGCCGCTTGCAATTTTCCATGCTGATCGGCGTTCAGAATAAAATGTCGCATGTGGACTGCCGGGACAACTTCCAGCCATACAGGTCTGTAAATACCACCATACAGCCACCAGTCGGCTTTACGTTCGGCTGCATTGATGGATTTGTTGGCTGATTCTTTAGCTATCTTTACTTCAAGCAGGTTCTTTTTGCCGGGCTTCAATAAATCGGTGATATCATAACTGAAGCGGTAGAATCCTCCCTGATGCATCTCGCCTGCGGGTTTTCCATTGATGAAAACTTCCGTGTCGGTCATCACTCCGTCAAAGAATATTTTTATCCGCTCACCGGAAGTTGTTGCCGGGGATTCAAATTTATATCGATAAATGCCCGTTTCGTCGCTTGGCCTTTCACCTTTTATAGTGTACCAACGACCGTAAGTATATTCTCCGAATCCTTGCAGTTCCCAGTTGCAGGGTACTTCGATCTTTTTCCATTTTCCACTGTTTTGTCCTCCCGAACAAAAGAACTCCCAAGTCCTGGTGTCGTCAATACCGGTTCCCGATAAATAGATACGTTCGGGGTGCGGAGCTTGTGCCTGCACAGTTGGTCCACTCCACAGGGCAGCTATTACTAAAGCTGTCAGTTTGGTCCATTTGTTTTTCATAATACCATTGAATACTGTTTTCATGATACAAAAATAAGGCGGGATAACCCGCCTTACAATGGAAAATCATACATTATGATGAAAAATGATACAGTTATAGGGAATTAATATGCCGATAGAATTATTTTATTTCTATTCTCATGGGAGATTCCTTTTTATATTCAACCTTTTCCTGATTGGCATTTATGTTCTTGAAAATAATGTTTTTGGATTTCTTACCTTCTACATTCACCCTAATTTCTTCACTAGGGAGTTTGAAATGTATATCCTCGAACAGGATGTCTTTTCCATCCAATATGTGAATGTCATTATGCAGCGATTCTATCGTCAGCTTCCGCATCGTAAATCCGGCGGCATCATTCAGGGCGCCGATTAATTTCTTGCATTTGATCTCTCCATTTTCTATCACTACCTGGTTGAAAGGTATTTCAGGAATACCATTGGCGGTAAAGAACTGGTCGGCTGATTCTACAATGAAATCTTTGATCAGGATATTCTTTACATCAGGTGTCAGCCGGTTTACTTTTCTTGCCGGATAGCGTGCGGCCAGTTCGCCCATATAATAAGCACTGCCCAACAAATCCCAAGTAAAGGCTTTTCCTACATTGATCATGCGCAGTCTCTCATAGTAAGTGTTGTCACTGCCTCCTCCACGGTTGCGTCGCGTTTTGAAACGGATGCCGGTACGAGTGCCGTCAAATACACAATCGTGTACATACAGATTCTTGATCACTCCGGCTGTTTCACTACCACAAGTAATCCCGCCATGTCCATGCTGGGCCAGCGAGTAGCGGATAATTACGTTTTCTGTAGGTTTGCCTACACGTAATCCGTCTTCTGCTCTACCGGCTTTCAGGGTAAAGCAATCATCACCGCAGTTCAGCGTGCAGTATTCAATTAATACATTTTTACAAGATTCTATATCAATACCGTCTCCGCTGGGCACCTTGGTGGAATTAACGGTAATGCCTCTTATAATTACATTCTCGCAATAAATGGGTACCACATTCCATAAGGTGCTTCGTTCCATCGTGATCCCTTCTATTAATACATTGGTACAGTTGATAGGAGAGATTGTTTTAGGACGATAGAAAGTCCTGCCTTCCATACCGTCATAGATACGTTGTTCTATAGGCATGTCCCACGGGACATCTTTTTCTACCACTGAAGCACCGTTAGGACGTTTTCTGATTTCAGCATCCATAGATGGTCCGTAAATGGTTCCTTCTCCTGTAATGGCGATGTTGTTTTCCCCATTGGCGTAAATAAAGGCGGCCGGCCCCATTATTTCTACCCCTTCATGGCGTGTGAAAACCGCCGGTAGATAATCTTCCGCACGACCGGAAAACTCTATTTCGGCTCCTTTGGCTAAATGTAGATTAACATTACTTTTCAGTACAATACGGGCCGATTTCCATTTTCCCTCAGGAATGACGACTGTTCCTCCTCCTTGTTTGCTGACTTCAGCAATCGTCCGGTTCACTAAATCTGTAATAGGGGCATCTTCTGTCATTCCTTTGTCTTTCATATTGACGATGAAATCGGGAAAAACGGGACGCTTCGGCTGAGGCATATTGAAATATGCATTCTTGATCGGAACGATATTCCGGGGCATTGCTTGTGCACCGACTTCATTTAAATAGGGGATAGCTGGTTTCAGTTCTGCTGTCAGCTTATCCAATACTTCCGGATTTAATTTTACTTTTACCATTCCGATGGGGTGGAAGCGCGTATCATCCCAAGCTGTATAAACAATGGTATATACATTATCTCCTTCGGGTATCAGGCAAAGCGGAGTCCTCATGACAGTCCACCATTTTTTAACTTTGGTATCTATGGCGATATAACGTGCTTTGCTCCAGTTTTTTCCGTCTATGGATAAAGTGTATCCCATTCTGTTGGGTAAGTTTAAATAGTTCGGCCCGCCGTCAAACATCGCTATGTAGGTTCCGTTGGGTAATTTGGATACGATAGGATTCTCTACAAACTGCGGGTGAATGGAAGTTATCGGATTGATTTCCTCACCCATACGTTTCCATGGTCCTTCCAACGTTTCTGATTCGGCCAGTCCCACAGCCCATACCTTGCGCTTTTCCCCTCCTTTCAAGGGATAATCTGCACGGGTTTCGTAAGGATAAGCTCCACTGATAAACGCATTCCAGCCTTTATCCACTTTATATGGGAAGAAAGAAGCGACCCCTTGCCGTCCTTCCCAAAGTTGGGAGTCCAGTCCCGGTTCTATAATGATTCCCATATCTCGGTAAGGACCGCCTATTCCTTCTAGACCTTCCTTTTCGGATTCACATCTCCAGATGCGGCCGAAAGAATGATTGGGTGCAATTTCTTTATCTGTGGTGTAGGCCAGATAAAATCCGTACCATCGGTTGTTTTCCTCGCTGAATACAGGCATATAAGACCAGATGGCGGAACGGCGGTCATTCATGGGATTGTCTTCATGTACCAATGCATAGACACCGCTTGATTCCAATATAGTGGATTGGCGTGTCCAGTGAACACCATCAGTGCTGGTCCAGTGTCCTATACGTGTCTTTACTCTGTCGTGATAGGCAGGCATCCCTTTCACACCGGCGCGTTCGGTAGGAAACATGTGATAAGTACCTTTTATTTTTACGATAGAGCCTCCTTCAAATCCTCCTTGAATCCCTTCTGTACCTGGCATTCCTGCGTTGATAACGGGGGCTTCAGGTCCTCCGATAACAGTAAATAAAGTTTCTCCTTCGGTGATTCCATCGATATGGAATGATATACTATCTGTTTTATCAGTCGTTTTGATACTTTTGCTTTCCATCTTTTGAGCGATGGCTTGCGTACCCGCCAGACATAATCCGATACACAGTCCCCAAAAAGCGTTTCTTGTCATACTTAGTCTTTTAAAAGTTAAATGGCCTCCATTTTACGGCTTATAAGTAATGACGTTTGTAGATAGGATTTGTAACCATCGGATTTGTTCTTATTTTTATGAAGCAGATCGATGTTTTCTTGTTTGTCTGTAAATAGAAGAAAAAGGTTATTTTTATAGGTGTTAAATCAAAATATGATGTATATTTGAAAGCGAAATAATCAAATACCTATGAAGAAGTATATTATAACTCTGCTGTTTTGTACGTTATTTTGTCATTTAGGCATTGCTCAAGGTTTGAAATCAGTTTCTATCTTGGGAGATTCTTATTCCACTTTCGAAGGATATGTTCAACCCGATACTAATTTTGTATGGTATCTGAAGACACCTCCTGAAGGGAGAAAGACGGATATGGTTTCTGTACGTAATACTTGGTGGCATCAGTTTATTAAGGAGAACAACTACCGTCTTTGTGTGAATAATTCGTTTTCCGGTGCTACTATTTGCCATACCGGTTATCGTTCGGAGGATTATAGCGACCGTTCTTTTATCACCCGGATGAAGGCGTTGGGCTGTCCTGATATTATTTTTATTTTTGGCGCGACTAATGATTATTGGGCGAAATCACCTTTAGGAGAGTATCAGTATGCGGATTGGTCCAAAAAAGATTTATATTCTTTCCGCCCTGCTATGGCTTATATGCTGGATACAATGATTGATTATTATCCTAATGTGGAGATTTATTTTCTATTGAATGATGGTTTGGGAGAGGAAATCAGTGAATCGGTCAGAACGATTTGCAAACATTATCAGATAGATTGCATTGAACTGAAAGGGCTTGATAAAATGAGCGGACATCCTTCGGTGAAAGGGATGAAGCAGATTAGTGAGCAGGTGAAGGCGTATATGAATTCCCGGCATAATTGAGTATGACGGTTTGTGTGGTGATTATTTTAGAGGAATAATGATAAACAGTTTCCGATGATATTTTAGTGAAAGATATACTGGTTGAAGTATATTCTCTCACTAAAATATGCCTATCACTTCTTATTTTACAAAAAACAATCGTCAAATGTCTTTCAGTTATAATCTAATCTCGGTGGTTAGAGCAGGTAAACCAGAAAGTTTTTTCATTGTGATTTCATTAAAGTTTCTTTTTTAGCCTTTAAAAATGAAGAGAGCTTATTTATTTCGCTTCTATACTTTCGTTCGTTGACCCTGTTCTTATTTTCTTCTGGATCTATGTGATGGTCAAACAACATTCGGGAATGAATCTTTTCTTTTTGTTTCCATTCCGCATAGTTGTATCTATTGCTAACAGCATTGTCTCCCCCTTCCCATTGGATATATACTTGGTCTTTTATTTTTGCTTTTAAATTTGTTAAAATAGGAACAAAACTAGTGCCATTTAATTGATTCTTTGGTATGGGCAAATGACAAAGTTCACATAGTGTTGGATATAAATCTACGAATTCTACCATGGACTTAGTTTTTCCTTTTTTCAATCCGGGAACACGTACAATTAAAGGAACGTGAGTAGAACGATCCATTAAATTATGCTTACCGAGAAAGTTGTGTTCCCCTAGATGCCAGCCATGGTCTCCTAGTAATACAACGATGGTATTATTTGCTAAACCTAGCTCATCCAGGGCATCCAGCACTTTTCCTATTTGGGCGTCAACATAGCTTAAACAGGCATAATATCCGTGTTTGGCTTCTTTCTGAAAATAGATATCATCTGCTGTGGTAGTACGTGCGTAAGCATAGATTTCTCCAGAGTTTTTAACTTCATCCGGCAAGCCTGCAGGGCGAAAACGATTATTGGCAACTGGAATTTTCTCTCGGTCATATAAATCCCAATATTTTTTAGGGGCATTAAAAGGTAAATGTGGCTTCCAAAATCCACATGCCATAAAGAAAGGTTTTCCTTGTTCTTTTAAACGTTTTAAGTCTGCAATGGCTTTTAATGCCAGTTTTCCGTCATCATAAGCGGTGTCAGGTACTTCAGCCCACTCACAAAAAGGCCCTCGCATTGTTTTGGGATTGATAGTTCGTGCGGAGACTTCATTCATCCATAATTCCCATTTATTGTATTCTGCCCAATATACATCATATCCGTCGGGATGTTTACGATAAGGAGGTTCACTCCATGAATTAGCATGATCTGAAAGATGGTGGAAAACCTTGCCGTTTGAGATTGTGTAATAGCCATGTGATGTAAACCATCTTGATATCGGAATTGCGGTTGGACAATCTTTGCTGGCATAAGCGGAATAGTTGACAAAGCGATCTGGATAGTGTGGATACACTCCTGTCAATAAACTGGCGCGTGAAGCTCCACTTACTGGGATATTACAGTAAGCGTTCTGAAATAATAACCCGCTGGCGGCAAAACGATCGATATTGGGGGTCTTTACTTCTTTTACTCCATAGCATCCTAACTCAGGGCGCATATCGTCTGCCATCAAGAATAGAACGTTCATTTTCTCTGTCTGTGAAAATACAGACAGAGAAGAGAAGGCAAGCATTGAAATGCTTGAAAACAAAGTATATTTTAACTGCATAATTTTATTTATTGTTTTCCCATCCAGGATTTTGTTCTAGAGCAGGATTGAGTGCCAATTGATTTAGAGGAATTGGATTTAGATAGTAATGTTCCAACCATCCTAGGGGTTTCTCAAAATAATATACATATCCTTCATTGTTGGAGGGACCATTCATAACTTTTACATTAAATTCACTTGCATTTTTTAAATAGACCCCAGTAGGTTGTTTGTCTACGTAATGTCCTTTTTTCCAGCGGCGTAAATCGTCCAGACGAGTTCCTTCACCCATTAATTCAACGCGGCGTTCACGGCGGATTTCCCATAGTAACGGATTTACATCTTGATCTCTGTCAGGATCAAAATCTGTGGTAATATCTGTCAAGACCATATCGGCCACGTGAGCACGTTTTCTCAGTTTATTAATAGTTTCATCTGCTATAGATTGATCGAATTGCCCTAGTTCATACATTGCTTCGGCATAATTCAACAGTATCTCACCGAGTCTGAATAGGGGAGCGTCTGTAGTACAAACTCCATTGGCAGTGCTGGCATCGGTATGAGTATTATAGTATTTCCATACCCAGAAACCCATTTGGCTGGCATTCCATCCCTGTCCCCAATTGACATTTTTGAAATGAGGTTGCCCTTTGGTTATAAAACCTTTGAAATTAGATGTCGGCAACCGGTGATAAGTTTCTTTAGAAATTGTTGCCATCAAGTCAATATATTCACGTTCAGAAGGATTGTCTGTGAACTTCCATTGAGTGGTAGAGGCACTTGCTAGACTTACCATATAGGGAGGACATACTGTGTGATATAAACGATAATCCCGGTTGCGGAACTGTGCATATACATCTTTATCACCTCCGTATGTGGAACTGTTTTTGATAGGATGTCCGTCACTGCACAAATAACTGTCTACAGCATCTTTGGTTGCTTCTATTTGTGATTCGCCGGTTCTTACCATACGTGTGAGCCCATGGCATAGCTGGCTGGTAGCATACTCTTTGTATAGAATAATTCCATTTATGCCATCTAAAGACTCTGAGTTGAAAAGTTCTTCATAGTTGGGATGTAGGGTAGTATATTTATTCATGACTTCCTTGGAAGCCCGTGTACATTCTTCTAAATAGGTTGTGGCATTTTGTAGGGCATGATATTTTCTCCATGTACCTTCAAATAAACAAAAACGGGAAATTAATGATTGTACTACAGCTCGATTGATCGTATTATTGCCATCTCCGTCTACCTTGATATGTTCTTCTGCATATTTCAAGTTATTCAGAATATTTTGGGCTACAACATCCCGTGGGTCTCTAGGGGAATATAGTTCCTCGCTGTCTTCTGATAAAGCATGTTCTACCCATGGTAAATCTCCATATAGAGATAGCATTTTAAAATATTTATAAGCGCGAAAAAAATATCCAACACTTCTCCAATGTGCTTTTTCTGCATCATTCATGGATGACTGGTCTATATTGTCCAACATTAAATTCACCCGGCGGATATATTCATAGTCCCATGAATCAGAAGACGCAGGTACCTTAGCTTTCTGATACGCCCATTGACTTTCATTGCCTGAGACATGCTTGATCATATTGTCAGCTTCATAATCTCCTTTAAAAATCTCATCAGTTTGTCCTGTTTTATATGCATAGCCGAAAAAGACGTTATACAGTCCCCAAGCGTAAGTCTTGAAGTTTTCATATGATCGGAAAGAGGTTAATTCCGTTTGTTGATCTTTGGGATATACCTCCATAAAATCATTATTTAAACAAGAATTCATCAACAGGAAGAGTCCTACTCCTACTATATATTTTTTCATAATGTCAGCTTTTATTATAAACTTAAATTAATACCAAATGAGAATTGACGCATATAAGGATAAGTAAATCCACGTTGTCCCAAATTGTCTGTTACTACACGTTCAGCATCTATCCCTTTGGGCAGATGATCAAATGTAAAGAGGTTTTCTCCACTAAAAAATACTGATAAGTTAGTAATACCCAGTGGCTTGATCAGTTTTATGGGGAAGGTATATGATAAACTGATATTGCGTATGCTCAAATACGCCCCATTTTGCAAAAAACGGGTTTGTGTTTTTTGATTGGCTTTAGTATTTCCTTCTGCCTTTTCATATAAACGTGGAAAATAACTATTTGTATGTTCTGGAGTCCAGTAATTCAATTGAGAGTCAAACAAAGTTGAGTAAGCATCGTAATGTGGATAGAATAGCTCATTCATAAGCCAAAGATCCCGTTTGCCGACTCCTTGTAAAATAAATGACAATGAAATACCTTTCCATGCTGCGCCACCACGAATTCCGTACTGATATCTGCGAGTATCATTACCGATAATATGAGTATCGCCTGGTTCGTTTGACGTGTTTTTACCATTGTTTATAATACCATTTCCATCAAAATCCACATAAAGTATATCTCCCGGATTGGGATTATAACCTTCCATTTTGGGAATATTGTTTTTTAACTTTCCTTGACTGTCAAAATCTTCGGTAGTATATAAGCGGTCTGTAGTATACCCCCATATTTCACCTAATTCCATTCCTTTTCGGTAAATCAGATTGCCATCCGAATCTTTTCCTAGTAAGCCTACCTCATTGTCGTATTTTGTGATTTTCGTACGCGAGTCATATAGGTTAAAACCTAAATAATATTGCACATTGCCGATACGGTCATTCCAATCCAAGGATATTTCCCAACCTTTGGCGCGTAAATCGGCAGAGTTTTGTAATGGGGCTTTGGCACCCAATACTCCTGGAAGTTCCATACCTGGAGCCAACATTCCTTTTGTATCCCGTTGGTACCAATCAAATACAACATTTAGGCGGTTATTAAACAGCCCTAGGTCAAACCCGAAATCCAAAGTACTAACTTTTTCCCAAGTGAAACTATTGCTGACTAGAGCTGGAGGAGCCAATGTTGTAGTAGCTTGTCCGTTTACAACCCAATTAGCCAATGGAGAATCCATGCCAGGAATAAAAGCATAAGGTTCTATACTTTGATTACCGATATTACCATAAGAACCTCTCAATTTTAAGTTAGAAAGAAAAACTTTACTCCATTCCATAAATTGCTCTTCACTGACACGCCAGCCTACGGAAACAGAAGGAAAGAAGCCGAAACGATTTTCTTTAGGGAATTTCGAAGAACCATCATAACGCCCGTTTGTTTCGAGTAAATATTTACCGGCATAAGAGTAATTTATCCTATAGAATAATCCTCTGACATGGTATTCCTCAAATTCATCACTGTTTTTATAATCTCCTGTAGCTTGTGATAATGAGGGTAAATCTTCGTTAATCATATCTATGCGTGACGCTTTCATCATCTTATAGGCATTGCTTTCCTGATTGAAACCAGCCATAATTCCAATGTCATGTTTACCTAATGTTTTGTTGTAATTGGCATATACATTAAAAGCATTATAATTGGTCGCCCGATTTTCTATTTCATATTTCGAATTTGAAACAGACTGTTCCTTACGGAAGTTAGCTCCGTGAGCATAATTAAATTTCTTATCGAAAGTTGTGATTTCTCTAGTCTTTCTATTAAATGTATATTCACCGATTATTTTCAGATCTTTGAACGGAGTAATAGTCAGCTTGCCAAAGATGCGTAAGTCGTTTCTGTCATTTTCTTTAGGTGCTGACAGATTAATGAAATTATGAGGAGTATTGATAGGCAAGATTTCACCGTCTAGTTCCATATTACCTAATGGAAAATAAGATGGAAAGGCTACTGCTGCTCCCCAAATACCATAAGAAGCTGAAGTATAGGGAAGTTCTGAATGTGAATTCGCATATTTGATGTCTAATTCCGGAGTAATCCAGGAATGAATATCGGAACGGATGTAAGATGATATATTATAACGTTTGTATGAGTCTTTATCTGTAACAAGAATTCCGTTTTGATCCACCATCCCAGCTGACATTCTGTAAGATATTGATTTATTACCTCCTCCAACAGAAATATTATGTGTTTGTTGAAAACCTGTTTCCATCATATCGTTTAAGAGATCCGTTTCTTGTAAACTGTATCGAAGTCCGTCTACTACGGCATAACCGTCAGGATAATTGCCTGAATTAGTATCATATTCTTTCAATAACTCCAACCAGGTATCTACATTTTGTCCTGTTTGATATGATACTGTTCCCATATCTTTATAAGCTTGTACTGTTTGTAACGGAGTTGCTTTGTGGGGTAAATTACTAGGCTTACTGAATGAGAAGTTATTAGAGTAGTTGATAGAGAAGCGAGTGTCTTTCATTCCCTTTTTAGTGGTGACTAGGATAACTCCGAATGCAGCGCGTGCACCGTAAATAGCCGATGATGCGGCATCTTTCAATACAGAGATAGATTCAATATCATTAGGATCCAGCATATTTATGTCCATCTCTACATTGTCAACTAATACGAGCGGGGCACCTTCATTGATGCTGTTTACTCCCCGGATATTGAAAGACATTTCAGCACCGGGTTGGCCTGATGTACCTGTTACTTGCAATCCCGGCATTGCTCCCATCAGTACATTACTTACCGAAGTAACAGGCCGATCCCCCAATATTTCATCCATTTTTACACTGCTTACTGCTCCTGTCAGGTTGGCCTTTTTTTGTACACCGTATCCGACCACTACTACTTCTTCTAAAGTTTCAGTATCTTCTTTTAAAACAATATTTAGTTCTTTTTTATTTCCGGTGTTCATTTCCAGTGAGGCATATCCAATGTAGGAAATTTGCAATGTCGCATCGGTTGAGGCATCTAGTACAAACCGTCCGTCTATATCTGTAATCGTACCTAGAGATGTTTGTGATACTCCGGCTTTTTTCAGCACCTATAATCGGTTCGCCATTCACATCTTTAATGATGCCGGATATTTTTTTTGTTTCAGATGATTTTACATTGCCGGTTTGCTTGTCCGAAATAACGATTGTTTTAGGTGAAACAATACTATATTCTAGATTTCTGTCTTTTAAAGCTTGATTCAGAACGGTAGTGACCGAAATATTTTCCGCTGATATCGAAATATTTCGGTCAGCATCTAGAACAACACTACGATAAGAAAAACGATAGGGCGTTTGATTCTCGATAATGTTAAAGATCTCTTTTAATGATACATTTTTTACGTTTATCGTTATTAGTTTTTCCTGTGCCATAGATTCGAATGTACAGAAAAGAAGCAATAACGAAAACAAAGTGAACAACTTCAGTTGTGCGTGTTTGTTTTTCATACGATAGTAAATTTTAGATTAATGTTAGGCCCTGTGGGCATTGTCGTAAGTAAAGACAATGTATTTTTATAGAAGTACCGAAGATAAGATATGTTATAAAGCATACAAAACGAAGCCGCTTTCTCTCAATTTAGAAAGAAAGTCGGTTTTGATATTGATTGGATTTGATTCAAATGTCAGTCAAAATAATTTCTTTGCCTTTGATTTGCGCCTTAAGATGATAGGACTTTTCAATTACTTCCAGCACTTCGTTTAAATTGGTAAGAGGTAGTGTACCGGTAAAAGTGTCGGTGGGACAGTTTTTACAGGTGATGTTGATTCGAACATTATAGCTTTGTTCAATAGTATGGATGACTTCAGAGAATTTAGTATTTCTGAATATCATGTTGCCATGTCTCCATGCTGATATTTTTTGGGTGTCCTCTTCTGCAATGATGAAAATATTACCTGTTGATTGGTCTAATATTGCCTTTTGTTTCGGGTGAAGGATTACATTCTTATGACTTTGAGTTGCACCAAGCCATACGCTTCCTTCCTCTAGGGCCAGTTCGGCTGTTTTATGATCCTTTCGTACTAAAAGATTAAAAGTAGTTCCCAGTACCTTTACTTGTAGTCCTTGGGCATCTATGATAAAAGGTACTTCCTTGTTTTTATCGATCTGAAAATAACCTTCTCCATCAAAGCTGATTTTCCTTTCTTTTTTGTTATAGGTTTGGGGGAAGTATGCTAACCTGGATTCTGAATTCAGAGAAACAGCGGTGCCGTCCGGAAGAGTGATACTTGCCCGTTCTCCTCGAGCTGTACAGACAATCATTTCTTTGGTGGCAATTTGTCTGTTCTCATAATACAGATAGCCGGAAAGTATAATGAATACAGGCAATAATATAGTAGCGGCAATCTGGATTATACGACTAAAACCGAAGCCATTGCTTTTTTCTTCTTTTATGGAATTTTCAATCTGTGCCTTTATTTTGTCTATTTGTTTGTCGGGAACGGAAGTGACATCAATTTTTTCATTCATCCAAGTTTGATACATTTCTTCCCCTATTTCATAGTCCGACATGGATTTAATTCTATTTCTGAGTTCCTGTAACTCCGCCGGGGATAGTTCGTCATTCCTATATTTGGTTTCAAGTTTCTTCATTTATTTTTTTCTATTTATGACATCCATTTATGTTGATAGTACCGAATTTTATTTTCTAATTAATAAAAAGTAACATTAGAAGTAACCATATTTTGTTTAATTTCTCCTTTAGGGTCTTAAGTCCTAGTGAAAGCTGGTTTTTTACGGTTTGTTCGCTTAAAGAAAGTTTTTCTGCTATTTCTTTATTGGATAACTGTTTGAACCGGGATAGACGAATTACTTTTTGCTGAGTGTCTGGGAGCTTTTCTATTGTTTTGAGGAATCTGAATAGAAATTCATTATATTCCAACTTGTAATGAGTGTCCTCAGTTGACAGGCTATCTATATGATGAATGTATTCTTCATATATGGGATGGTTTATTTTCTGACGGTATGCATTGATGAGCCGATGTTTAGCCATAATAAAAAGTAGAGAACGTAATGTCTCATCTTGCCTTATTTTTATGCGATTAGACCATAGTTTTATAAAAACTTCTTGTACGATTTCCTCTGATTCTTCAGGAGATTTGGTAAATTGTAAACTATAAGCATACAGGCGTTTGGAGTACATTTGATAAATTTTGTCAAATGCCTTATGCGATCCTTGTTTTAAGTCATGAATCAAGTGTTGTTCTATATTTTCTATGTGCTCTTCCAAGATATATGGTGTTACCTAAATGTGGATTAATCCCATAATATTCGTTTGCAAAGATAATCATTATGTATTTCTCTTGTGTATCTTTAGAACTAATTTTGTATGATATCTGAATATGTCTTTTAATTGTAAGAAATAGGTTCAATAGTAATTTTTTCTTGTTTTAAAACTAATTCTCTTCTTTATATTCAAACCATTGGTATGATGCTTTATTGGTAGACTGCTTACCGTTGCTTGTCGCATATATTCCGACTCCCGTACCATTAAAGCGGTTGACTTTATTATCCGACACAGCATCTACACTTTGTACCTCTCCCACTTGATAAAGCATATCATTTGATAAACCGGCATAGAATGTTAATGTAGCTCCTTTGGCGACCAAGCGTAATATGACAGTTTTTTCCTTCCAAGGCAGTGTCGCAATTATTGTTTTTTTGCCTAGAAGTACTTTTGTCAAACGGATTTCATTCTTTCCTTTCAGTAATGAATAATAGCCTTTAGCTGTACGATACAGAACCAAGCCCGCCCATTCGTTCGCCCGACGGGTGGAGAAATTCATTGTCGTGGTGGCCGAGAAATTATGAGAATGTACACGGCGCAGAAGCATGGAGGGACATACCAGACTGTCTGCCATCTCAGGTCGGAGAGACAAAAACAAGTTGCCATCGGCAAAATGATGGAAAGGTTGCTCAGGGATACGCATTGTAGCCCATTCCGGTGATAAAGCAGAACTTTCAAAATCATTCTGTTTATCTGTCTTCGACACCGGCGTCCATGGTAAAGGTGGACGTTTCAACCGGTTTCCGATAACACCAATGCCGGGATTGAAGATAGGTTCACCGTTTTGAAAACTCACCTCACAAAGAAAGGTTTCGCGTCCTAAAGGTACCAGCCCTCCTTCCACAATTCGTTTACCGAGAAACACAGCATACCAATCTCCGGTCGGTGTCTGTACCAGATCGGCATGTCCGAGAGATTGCACAGGGTAGTTCTTGCCAAGATGGCGGTGTGTCAATACGGGATTGACGGTACAAGGTACATACGGTCCCCAGAGGGATTTAGCAGTGAGGGCGGTAACAGCATGGTTATAATCCGATCCTCCTTCAGCCATCAACAATAGATAGTGGTCCTTTATTTTGTATAAATGAGGCCCTTCGGCGTATTTTGCATTAGCCGCATGGCCATAGGCCAATGTTTTTCGTTCTCCGACCAGACATCTTTTTTGGAGATCCAGCTCCTGCATCCATACGGCACACTGGGCAGGCCATGCGCTCTTAAAATCCCAGCGATTGCCTGTATAATAACAGCGTCCATCCTCATCAAAAAAAAGAGAAGGATCTATGCCGGGAGCATCTTTCAGCCATACCGGATCCGACCAGGGGCCGGCCGGATTCTTGGCTGTCATATAGAAATTGCCACCACAGCCATGAGCTGTGGTGATAAGATAGAATGTTCCATTATGATAACGTAAAGTGGGGGCCCAGATGCCGTCATTATCCGTCATGCCGCTGAAGTCAATAGCCTTGGGGTTGGTTAATGCATGACCGATAAGCGACCAGTTAGCCAGATCACGGCTGTGATAAATAGGAAGTCCGGGAAACCATGTGAATGATGAAGTGACTAGATAATAGTCTTCCCCTACCCGGCAGATGGAAGGATCTGGATGGAATCCCGTGCGAATGGGATTGGAAATGGAATCCGGAATAATCGTTTCTCCCATCATTCTTGCACACAAAAAAATAGTAACTAACAGTAAAAGTAATCTTTTTATTTTTCTGTTTAGAAATATGAAACTGCGCGTTATTATAATATTTCTCATCGTTATTTAATATATTAGCAATTATTATACTTCAAATTTTTCAGTGTTACATTTCTTCTGTCTTTTGCATGGTTAATTCTGTATCTCAGCCCTTTTGCATAAGATATGGAATAGCTCAAAAGTGATAGACATTGTCTATCGTTACGAAAGTGTCGTCACTTCCATAGATTGTTTTTGTTTTGTCTGTCCATACCGGTCGTATTCCTGTTACTTCAACCTGTAAGGTATAATTTGCCTTCGGCATTTTCGGTGTTATAATTCGAATTGCTTTTTCCGGATACTTGCTGTAGAAATCTACCAATGAAGAATATACAGTATCTTTCTCGGCATTTAATACACTTACTTTGGCATATCCGCCATGAGGGTTTGTTTCTCCAACAATAGCGGCATGAGTTCCTTTGAACGCTATCTCCAACACGTCTCCTTTTTGATTGGACTTCCATGCCCCGTACAACTTTTTCCCTTTGTTCAGAGCGTCCGCCGGTTTTAGCTTCCTGATGTCCCATGCCTGCCAATATTCAGGGATGGATATTTTTGTTCCATCCACTTGTAAAGGCATCCATACATATGTGGCGGCTGAGGCCTGATGCGGATAAGACCAACGATCCCCCATAAACATAGGTATGGTATCATTACCGCATTTCAACGGGAATACAAATGTACTTTGCGAATTGTAGGTCAGCTTGCCTTCCGGGCAGAACAGCCCTTGTTTCGTCCAAGGACCTTCTATCTGGGGAGCCGTAAAATAGAAGTTGTCATTTTTCTCCCAACTGGTCAGGTTTGAGGTAAGCATAAAATAGACACCATTCTTTTTGAACATGGCCGGTGATTCGCCCATGCCTTTAATGTGGGCCACTTCAGCCTCTATCGAACGGTAATCATCGCTTAACCGATAAACAGGGCCATGATGAATCAGTAAATATCCTTTTCCATCGGTGTCCTGAAAGGTTCCCATATCCCAGCGTTTTACAGGTTGTCCCTTATAGAGCAACGGTCCCTGCAACTGATAGTCACCTGCAATCGTTTTGCAGGTGGCTAAACCGATATAAGGGTCCTTGTATCCCATATCATCGGCATGCATCAGCATGATATACTCGCCCGTCTTAGGGCATTTCATCACTTTTACACGCTCACCTACGCGATTGGGACCGAGGATGCCTTCGGGTTGGACTCTAAGGACAATGTTCTCGAATTTCCAGTTTACAAGGTCATCCGAAGAATAACATGAGAAGCCGGGGAAAGCGTTACTTTTGTCCGATTTCCATTCTCCGAAAAGATAATATCTTCCGTTTTCTTCCACAATACAAGCGCCATGTGCATTGACAATATTTCCCTTGTCATCAAACCATGGAATACCGTTGACTACTAAATTGTTTTGAGCTGTAGCTGTTCCTGCTTTCAATAAGAGGAACAACAAGAATAGTAAATATTTCATCATGTTCTTATTGTATATTCATATTTTATTTATTCAATAATGCACTAATGTTCTATCTTGAACATTAATATAAAAATTATAGGTTGGAATCTTTACGCTATCTATTTTTATTATTATGCAAAGATCGTAATATCAAAATAGAGAACAAATGGATTTTGATTTCAATTCCTGTGTTTTTGTACAAAAAACTATAT
>OGQQ01000760.1_pt1 | contig 29748 bp, 30 predicted proteins | sample 1553281 | NCBI WGS metagenome assembly OGQQ01 (sample SAMEA2579937, study PRJEB22360) | human gut metagenome | biome: human gut; feature: human-associated habitat; material: faeces | place: Denmark | collected 2008/2010 | reverse complement strand
AAAAAAACAGCCATTACGAAAACACCTTATCTGGTATTTTCATAATAGCTGTTTTTATCTGTACTTCTGTTTTCTAACACCAAAAAACTTTTTCAAATAGTGCCTAACTATAGACATATACTATTTGAAAATCTGCATCAATAGTACTCCCTCAGAGAATCAGGTAGTTCCCCTCTCTACCAACGTTACCGGAAACACGGTCTTTGATGGCATCATCTTCCCCATGTCAATCTGGGAAATAGTGAGAACAGCCATTTCTGCCATCTGTTCAATCGGCTGATGAATACTAGTCAGTCCCGGACTGGTAAGCTGGGCAATATTAACATCATCGAAGCCAACGATCTTCAATTCCTCCGGCACTTTTATTCCAAGATGGCTACATACCTGAAGTACATGTGCCCCAATCACATCCGAGCTGGCAAATACACCGTCTACATCAGGATGCTCTGTAAGGGCTTTTCGCACAAATTCATAGTATTCCATGGAATCAAAAAGCTGTTCATCGGTTACCATAACGACTTTGTCTGTATGTGTACTCTCACAGATATTTCGAAATGCAACCTCTCTGTCATCAGCAGGCATATGGACATCATTTCCGGCACTCATTCCTCCAATATACATCAGCTTATGGCAGCCCTTATTAATAAGAAGTTCCGTAGCCATCACACCACCTTGATAGTTATCGCATTCAATTCCTAAAGTTCCCTCATCCATGGAACGTTCCAGAGTGATTAAAGGAAAATTCAGTCCTTTGAACTTTTCAGTTTCAAAGCTTCCGCTGCAGAGCACCACGCCTGCCACCCTGCTTCCCTTACACATATCAATGCATTTCTCTTCCTGTTCTTCTCTGTTTCTGGATACAAATAGCATAATACGGTATCCCAGCTTCGCAGCTTCACGTTCCAAGCATCCCAAAATTTTGGCAAAATAAGGATGTTCTACATTAGGTAGAACGATTCCAATGATATTACTCTTCTGCTTAGCCAGAATACGCGCTGTCTCATTCGGTTGATAATTCAGTTCTTTCATCACCTGATATACCTTCTCCCTTGTCTTAGGACTGATATATCCTCGGTTATTCAGCACTCTAGAGACAGTTCCCACTGTCAATCCAGACGCCTCCGCTACATCCTTAAGTGTCGCCATATGTGCATCTCTCCTCGTAGAATGATCTTCAAATCATTTTAGCAGATAACCGCAACAGATGTCTATCATTGATTCATGAATTTGATACCTTCTTCATTAAAAATAGCTAAAGCAAAAAAACTGATTCCTCGATTCTTTTTTGCTTTATTTTCTTACTTTATTTTTTATTAACTGCTTTTAGCAGCTTAACATACGGATATGGGATTCGATTGTGAAGTCCTTCGTTTCGCCATCATCCAGATAGTACTCGTACGGTTTTATCTCTTCTCCAAAAGAATACATCTTCAAGTCTTCAAAATCAACATCTTCGACACACTTTCCTCCTCTTGCCACCGGGAACAGATATCCTTCTCTTAGGAAAACATGCACGGTTCCCATTGGCATTTCCACATACGAAAAGCCTTTTTCGTATACTTTTCCTTCTTCCACAATACCATTTTTGAAAATGAGCTGCTTCATTCTTTCCGGAAAATAAACGACTCTTCCTGTTACATTCTGTTCACAGACCGGTGCCACCATGACATTTTCTCCAATGAAAAGCTGATCCTCCACCTGTCTTGCCGTACAACGCCTTTTCCTTGTCCATTTTCAATAAATGTAGCAAGTGTGGTATTGATTTCCTTTCCAAATAACAAAAAATGATTAGGGCAATCCGAAACTCAATCGTCTATTTTTCATAGAGAACACTGGCCGTCCTCATAGCGTTATTCTATTTTTATCATACGGTAGCCCACACCAATATGTGTTTGAATATATTGTGGAGACTCCTCTGTTGGCTCCAGTTTTTTTCGCAATGTTGCCATAAATACCCGCAACGAAGCTACGTCGTTATCCCAACTGTGTCCCCAGATATTTTGCGTTATAAAGGTATGGGTCAGTACTTTGCCAACATTCTTGGACAGCAAGCATAGCAACTTATATTCAATGGGTGTTAGATGAAGTTCGTTTTCATCCAGATAAGCGCATCCCCCGGCATAATCCACTTTCAACTTACCATTAACAAATACAGAACTGGCAGTGAACATCTCTGCCGTCATCAGAGAGAGCCTTCGCTGCGTCACCCGAAGTCGTGCCATCAACTCTTCTACAGAAAAGGGCTTTGTCAAATAATCGTCCGCTCCTGCATCTAGCGCCTTGATTTTATCGTTATCCTCGCTTCGAGCGCTGATTACAATAATCGGAACATTGGACCAAGAGCGAATAGTTTGAATTACTTGAACGCCATCCATATCTGGCAAGCCCAAATCCAGTAATATGATTTCAGGATTGTGCGATGTGGCCTCCATAATTGCTGCTGAACCACTAGGTGCTACCAGATAACGATAATCATTTGTTTTTAAAGTGATTGTAATGAGATTTCTCACAGACGGGTCATCCTCAACCACTAATATCAAAGGTTTATTCATGAATTTCTACCTCCCCGGCGGGTAATGTAAATGTAAACACAGTGCCATTTGGCAGATTGTCTGATACAAAGATTGTGCCGCCGTGAGCGGTCACAATCGACTTGCAGAGGGACAACCCCAATCCAAGGCTTCTGCGACTGTCGACCACTTTATTGGCTCCGCTATAAAACATATCGAAAACACGAGGCTTCTGCTCATCTGGAATCCCAGGCCCATTATCGGCAACTGAAACAATAACCCATTTATTCTTCTGCTCAGTGTGTATTTCAATTACTGAACCGACAGGGGTATATTTGATGGCGTTGTTCACCAGATTGATAATCACCTGAACGATCAGCTTCGCATCAATGTGTGCAAGGATAAATTCTTTGCCGCTGCTCACACGAATGGTGTGTTCTTTACTCTTTCTGTTGATGTGCTTCAGCGCTTCAGAAACAACCTCATCCATGAGTTCTATACTCCGAGTCAGATTAACCTGTCCTCCTTCAATTCGCGTAACTGCCAACAGGTTTTCAACGAGATTAATCAGCCACATGGAATCGTCATAAATATCAGTAAAGGTCTGCTCCCGCAGTTCATCGTCCATCTTTTTATAATTTGCGAGCAAATTGCCTGCGCTGCCGGAAATCGCTGTCAAAGGAGTTCGAAGATCATGAGAGATTGCCCGCAGCAGATTAGCACGAAGCTGTTCATTTTGCGCTAAGACAGCCGCTTCCTCCTTCTCTTTGGCGTTTTTTATGTTTTCAAGTGCCAAAGCGCACTCTCCCAGAATAGAGAGGAGTACGCTGTTTTCAAAAGAATCCAGCGGAATACCGTTCACCGCAATACCAGCCACTCCATATACATGCTGGTTAACTCGAATCGCAAGATATAGACACTTTGCACTGGATAATGTATCTGTTGTGGCACCGGCGTGTTTATTGTTTTGAAATACCCAATCGGCGACTGCTTTCTCATTCTTAGAAATTAAATTTTCCTGAATGCTATTAACAGTACGAAAAACGTTGGGAACGTCAAGTTCTTTACCGTCAGACAGATAGACGACAATATCTTTTTTCAGCAGCTTCATGAGTTGCCCTGCGGTAGCGGTGATTACCGCATTCTCATCCTGCTCTTTTTGCAGAAGCTGATTGGTTTCAAAGAGAATCTTTGTACGGTAAGCTGTATGGGCAGATTGTTTCGCATTTTCTTTCAGCCGGGTAGCGAGAGATCCGGAAAGCAGTGTTACTATAAACATAATGGTAAAGGTAACAATATAGTTCGGATCGTCAAAATGGAATGTCAGTCTCGGAGTGGTAAAAAAGAAATTGAAAACCAGCACACTGACAACCGAGGTCAGAATCCCGCACAGTCGGTTGGTTGTGATTACAGCGGTCACAAGTACGCCTAATATGTAAACTGCGATAATATTACTCTCCGTGAACCCAAGAGCGTCAAAGCCACAGCCAATCAGTGTAGCTACCAGCAATACGACTATACTCTTCAGAACATCACGCAGGGGCATCGCATCTACCTGCGCCTTACTCTTTTTTTCCTGATAGCTGGTTCCTGTGCTGGCATCCGGTATCACATGAATATCCAGATTAGGTACGCTGGAAATCAGGCGTTCCGTCAAGGTGGGCTTGCTGAAAATATTCTTTCGTGCAATGGTACTTCGCCCAATTACGATTTTTGAGATGCCGGAAAGACGGGCAAATTCCGCAATCTGATAAGGCACGTCATCGCCATAACTTGTCTCAATCACAGCGCCAAGTTGCTGGGCCAGACGCTTATTATCCTGCAAACGCTTTTTATCATCGTCACTCATAGCCGCTGTATTTGGCGTTTCCACATAAAGAGCGGTAAATGTTCCCCGAAAGGCTCTTGCCATCCTTGCAGCTGTCCGAATGATTTTTGCGTTGGATGGCGACGAGGAAAGACATGCCAGAATGCGCTCGTCTGTATGGTAATCGCCTCGGCTTTGTATCCTGGCGCGTTCTGTCAACAAATTTACCCGGTCAGCACATCGGCGAAGAGCAATTTCCCTCAATGCAGTCAGATTTTCAAGCGTAAAGAAATTGACTGTCGCCCGTTTGGCCTGGTCTTTCTGGTACACATTTCCACTTGCCAGTCTTTCCAGCAACTCCGCAGGTTCAATATCCACCAGTTCTACCTGATCCGCCTGATCAAAGGCAGAATCAGGAATGCGCTCCCGCACAAGAATTCCAGTGATAGAGGCCACTGTATCGTTAAGACTCTCAATATGTTGGACATTTACAGTAGTATAGACATCAATTCCAGCATTTAGCAGTTCCTGAACATCCTGATACCGCTTCGTGTGCCGACTGCTTTCTATGTTGGTGTGGGCAAACTCATCCACCAGTATGAGCTGGGGATTTCGCTTGAGAGCAGCATCAATATCAAATTCACAAAGGGTCATTCCTCCGTAATCAATTTGTTTCACAGGAAGCTGCTCCAAGCCGTCCAGAAGTGCCGCCGTCTGAGGTCGGGCATGGGGTTCTATGTATCCAGCAACTACATCGATGCCGCGCTCCTTAGCCTGATGAGCCGCTTGAAGCATTGTATAGGTCTTTCCGACACCTGCGGCATAGCCAAAAAAGATTTTAAGTTTTCCACTTTTCCTAGTGTATGTATCGCTGCAAATCGCACGAAGAAGCTGATCCGGATCTTGTCTTGGCAATTCCATTTTGTTCCTCCTCGTCTATCACTCAAGTAAGAGCGATTTCTTTTTTTAATATTATAACACACAAAGTCAAAACCTACATCTGCGACTGATTCACGGCAAGTCTATTCATGCATCCAATAAAAGAATCAATAACAGGTGTTTTTTTAGAATTTCTCCATAGTGCTTTTTGAGTGATGTGGTTCTGGGCAATCGGCTCAATGGACAAGCCGGCATATTTCATTACAACCGGGGTGCAACGAAGAATCACTATCCGTGCATTATAATGAATTTTTTCCGATACAGCTGTATTCTCTGGTAAAAAAATTATGTCCAATTTGTGTGTTTCCAGTTCTCTGCACAGTTCACTATCTTCTCCGCTGAAAATATGTATAAAGACATCTGGATGCTGTTTTCCGTAAGTCTCTAGAACATCTGAGAGGCTGTCTGCCATTAATGGGTTGGAAAAACCGATTTTCAAGCTGTTTTCGCCGTGAATCAGAGCATGTTCCTGCTCATTCCAATTGTTTTCCAGAAAAGCATCCAGTTTTTTCACCATAAAATACCCAAAAATAAATATAGCTGATGTACTTACAAGTAAAATAACATCCTGCATGGATTCACCTCCAATTTCCGTGATTTTTTTAATCAAATACGAAAGCACTTTTGCAAATTCCTGTTACTTCCCAACACCAACATGGTATCTCCTGCTTTCAGCACTGTGTCTGAAGAAATAGATAACTCCAGCTTGCCGCTTTTCTTGATTCCCATAATGTTAATATTGAATTTTTTACGAATATCAAGCTCTCCAATCGAATGATCCGCCCAATCTTTTGGAACGGGAATCTCAAACATGGCGTGATTTTCATCCAGTTCAATGTAATCGAGAATGTGATCCGCACTGTAACGGATTGCAGTCCACTTTGCAAGCTGTTTTTCTGGATAGACTACTTCATTTGCACCATTACGTAACAAAAATTTTTCCTGAACGTCGGTTGCAGCTCTGGAAACCACAAACCTCGCTCCTAATTCACTAAGCAGAGAAGTTGTTTCCAACGAACTCTGAAAATTGTTGCCGATGGCCACAATACATACATCATAATTGCGAACACCGAGAGATTCCAAAAAATCGGCATTCGTACTGTCTCCAATCTGTGCGTTGGTAACAATGGGCAAAACATCCTCTACACGTTCCTCTGAAGTATCTACCGCCATCACTTGGTGACCCAAATGATTCAAGTGCATGGCAATATGCTTTCCAAATCGCCCAAGACCAATTAGAAGAATTGATTTCATAATGTCTCCTTTATCCTACTGTTATTTTTTCCTTTGGCAGTTTTGATACTTTCTTTTGCACACCGGATAAGGCCGCAAAAATCAATGTAAGACCACCGACTCGTCCAAAAAACATCAGCCAAATCAAAACAACCCGTGAGAGCAGATTCAGTTCCGGAGTAATCCCCAGGGACAAACCGACTGTGCCAACAGCCGAGGCAGTTTCAAAAAGGCAGGTAATCATGGGAAGTCCTTCGGAAACACTGATGATAAGGCCACCGGTACAACATAGCGTGATATACATAAGCGAAATTGTCGTTGCATTTTTTACGACATCATCATCGATGCGACGTCCAAAGATATTTGCATTTTCTCTACGCCGAAAAGTGGAAATTGCGGTAGTAAACAAAACAGCAATGGTTGTTGTTTTTAGACCTCCTGCGGTAGACCCAGGACTACCGCCAATCAGCATCAACGCAATGGTGATAAATTGTCCCGCCTCACTCAAATCAGTTAATTCCACCGTATTAAAACCCGCCGTTCGTGGTGTCACAGCTTGAAAAAGAGAAGATAAAAGCCGTTCCTTTCGCGTGAGATCATCAAACTCAAAAAAATAAAAGTACATTGCCGGAACTATCAATAAAACCGCTGTGGTACAAAGAATCACCTTGCTCTGCATCCTATATTTGCGCAAATGCAGTCGATTTGCCCGAATATCATCCCAAGTCAGAAAGCCAATACCGCCAACCACAATTAAGAACATAATAGTAAAGTTTATGACTGGATTCGCTGCATAGTTTGTCAGGGAGGAAAATGGAGTGCGCACACCCAACAGATCAAAGCCTGCGTTGCAAAAAGCGGACACGGAATGAAACAGCGCCATCCAAAGACCCTTTTTCCCGAAATCACGGCAAAACACTGGTGCCATAACCGCTGCACACAGCAACTCCATCACCAATGTCCCCCTGACGATAAAGCCAGTCAGGCGAACTATTCCCCCTACCTTTGGCGCTGAAATCGCTTCCTGCATGGTACTGCGCTGCATCAAAGAAATCTTCCGCCCGGAAATCATTGCAAAGGATGCGGCCACAGTAATAACTCCCATGCCGCCGATCTGAATCAGCAGCAAAATGACAATCTGACCGAAGACCGACCAGTATGTTGCCGTATCATGTATAATGAGTCCGGTTACACAGACTGCTGAGGTAGAAGTAAACAATGCCTCAAAGAAAGGCGTTGCCAGTCCGCTGCGGCTGGAAAACGGTAACATTAAAAGGAAGGTGCCGAAAAGGATCACACCGGAAAAACCAATGATGATAATTTGAAACGAAGTCAACTTTCTTTTTAACAACATTACTCCCATAACTGCAATCCTCCTTTATACCCCTTTATATGTCCTTAATCATAAATCAAAGAGCGTAAAGAGGGTATAAGAGAATATTTATCTGTATTAAGACCGTATTAAGATGCTGAATCTATTCCTTATTGGAGATTTTGGGAATCACGATTTTTGCTATATTCATTTACTTCTCCAGAATACCGTCTAGCATAAGATTGACTTCCAGTACATTGACGGTTTCTTCGCCAAAGATGCCAAGAAATCGTCCGTCGGTGCAGTTTTGGATGATCTCACGCACTTCATCTTCGGTCATATCATTTGCCTTTGCAATGCGTGCTACCTGATATTCCGCTGCTGCCGGGGAAATATGGGGATCAAGCCCACTGCCGGAACAGGTGACAAGGTCCACCGGAACAGCTGTTTCGTCCATTTCAGGATTTGCATTGCGGAGCTTTTCTACACGTTCTGCCACAAGCTGTGCATATTCCTCACTTGCCGGAGAGAGGTTGGAGGGAGCGGCGTACATCAGTGCCTTTCCGTTTTCATCCGTATAGGTTGAAACATCAATATTCATAATGCGCCCCCACATATGGGCTTCATCTGTATATTGCTGCCCAAGTAATTCACAGCCATATTTTTTCCCGTCTAATTCAATGATGCTTCCATTGGCATTATCCGAGAAAATAAGCTGAGCAATTCCTGTGACAACACCCGTATAGATCACGCCGCACAGCAGAGTAAAGATTAAAAAGATCATACCTGCCTTTGGTAATACACTTTTTATTGTTTTCATGATATATCCCCTCCTTATACTAGGCCGGTAAACACCAGCAGAACATCAATCAGTTTCACAAAGATAAAGGGAGCCGCCAGACCGCCCAGACCATAAACCAGCAGGTTCCGTGACAGCAGCTTTCCAGCAGCAACTTCACGATATTTCACACCTTTTAGCGCCAACGGAATGAGCGCAATAATGATGAGTGCATTATAAATAATCGCAGAGAGGACAGCGCTTTGCGGGGAATGTAGCCCCATAATATTCAGAACAGACATTCCCGGATAAAGTCCCATAAACAGCGCCGGAATAATGGCAAAGTATTTTGCCACATCGTTGGCAATGGAGAAGGTAGTCAGGCTGCCTCGTGTCATCAAAAGCTGTTTGCCGATGCGAACAATGTCGATCAGTTTTGTGGGTGAAGAGTCCAAATCCACCATGTTACCTGCTTCTTTTGCTGCTTGTGTGCCGCTGTTCATGGCAACTGCAACATCTGCTTGTGCCAAAGCCGGAGCGTCGTTGGTGCCGTCGCCTGTCATGGCGACCAAATGACCCTTGGCCTGAAAATCACGAATCATTGCCAGCTTTCCTTCCGGCGTTGCTTCCGCAAGGAAGTCATCCACACCGGCCTCGGCAGCAATGGCCGCAGCAGTAATCGGATTGTCGCCGGTGATCATAATGGTCTTGATGCCCATTTTCCGCAGATCTGAGAATTTCTCCTTCACACCCTGCTTGATAATATCCTTCAAATAGATAACGCCGAGAATCTTGTGGTTCTTAGCCACAACCAGAGGTGTGCCGCCCTTGGACGCAATAGACTTGACAACTCGATCACAGTCTGGAGAATACATTCCGCCTGCATGGGTCACATAACTCTGCATGGCATCTGCTGCACCTTTTCGGATTTCGTTGCCGTCAAAGTCGACGCCGCTCATACGAGTCACGGCAGTAAATGGGACAAAGTGCATATTCTTGTCCTGAAGGCTTCTGCCACGAATTCCAAACTGCTCCTTTGCCAGCACAACAACGCTTCTGCCCTCGGGAGTTTCATCGGCCAGAGAAGAAAGCTGAGCGGCGTCCGCCAGTTCCTGAATATCAACACCATCTACCGGAATGAACTCCGATGCCTGTCGATTGCCCAGGGTGATTGTTCCGGTTTTGTCAAGCATCAGAATGTCTACATCACCGGCGGCTTCAATGGCACGACCACTCATGGCCAGAACATTTGCCTGGTTCAGTCGGGACATACCGGCAATACCGATGGCGGAAAGCAAGGCACCAATGGTAGTAGGCGCAAGGCACACCAACAGCGCTACCAGAGTTGTTACAGAGGTGGGATTCTCAATTCCCGCCAGCTTTGCAGAAAAAATGGAATAAGTGTAGAGAGAGACTGTCACCAAGATAAAGATAATGGACAAGGCTACCAGAAAAATCTGCAAAGCAATTTCGTTGGGCGTCTTCTTCCGGGCAGCACCTTCTACCATCGCAATCATCTTGTCCAGAAAGCTTTCTCCGGCTTCGTTGGTCACTCTGACAACAATCCAGTCCGACAGTACAGTGGTGCCGCCGGTTACAGCGCTGCGGTCGCCGCCTGCCTCACGAATTACAGGAGCGGATTCGCCGGTGATGGCGCTTTCATCCACAGATGCCGCACCTTCTATGACTTCGCCGTCTGCCGGAATCTGCTCTCCTGCTTTGACAATCACCAGTTCCCCTTTTTTCAGTAGGGCGGATGGAACCACAGTCACGCTGTCCTTCTGCGATACGTTGGGAATTTTATGTGCGTCCACATCCTTTCGGGATGCCCGGAGAGAATCTGCCTGTGCTTTACCACGGCCTTCTGCAATGGCCTCGGCAAAGTTGGCAAATAGCACGGTAAACCAAAGGATAATGGCAATCTCCAGTGTATATCCGCTTGGAGCGTCTTTTAACCCGAACAGGGATACCACCCAAAGGATACTGGTCAAGATCGCAGACACAAAAACCAGAAACATGACCGGGTTTTTTGCCTGTGTTTTCGGACTTAATTTTGCAAAAGAATCTTTAATTGCCCTGCCGAGCATTTTCCAGTCGGCAAAAGCACTTTTCTGTTTTGTACGCATATCTGTAAACCTCCTTTATGCAATGCTGCCAAAGAACTCAGCAAGCGGACCAAGGGCAAGCGCCGGGAAGAAGCTCAGCGCACCGATCAGCAATACCACAACAATCAGCAGGAAAACAAACATTCCATTTGTGGTAGACAAGGTGCCCGCAGTCGTGGCAATTTTCTTTTTCCCAGCCAGGCTGCCTGCGATTGCAAGTGTGCCGATGATGGGCAGAAACCGGGCAAAGAGCATCATCAGCCCCAGGCTTACATTCAGAAATACGGTATTCGCATTGAAACCGGCAAAGGCAGAGCCGTTATTGCCGCCACAGGATGAGTAGGCATACAGCATTTCAGAGAAACCGTGGGTACCGCCGTTATTCAGGCTATCCATGACAGAGGGTACTACAGCGGCAAGGCCGCTGCCGACCAGAATTGCAATGGGCGTTGCAAGGCAAACCAGTACCGACCATTTCATCTCATAAGGCTCAATTTTCTTGCCAAGGAATTCCGGAGTGCGGCCTACCATCAGACCGGCAATAAACACCGCCAGAATGGCAAAAGCAAGCATACCGTAAAGGCCGCAGCCCACGCCGCCAAAAATACCCTCGCCAAGCTGCATCAGCAGCATAGTCACCATACCGGCAAGCGGCGTGTAGCTGTCATGCATGGAATTTACAGAGCCGTTAGAAGCTGCTGTGGTGAAGGCTGCCCAGGTAGAGGACGCTGCAATGCCGAAGCGAGTCTCCTTACCCTCCATATTGCCGCCCGCCTGTTCTGCCATTGACATATTGACTGCGCCGTTTTGTGCAAGCTGGGATGTGCCAGCCTGTTCAGTGACGGCGATGCAGCCCAAGGCAACAACCAGGCAGAGAAACATTGCCATAAAGATTGCAATACCCAGCTTCTTGTTCTTTACCGCAGAACCGAATGTGAAACACAGTGCCGCCGGAATCAGTAGAATGGAAATCATTTCGATCAGATTGGTAAAGGCATTGGGATTTTCCAAAGGATGTGCGGAGTTGACGCCCATATAACCGCCGCCGTTGGTGCCGGTCTGTTTGATTGCGACCTGGCTGGCCGCAGGACCCATCGGTACGAACTGCTCGGTGACGATCTGTGCATTCGAAACGATTTCGCCATCTACAGTGACGGTTTCGGTGTCTAAGTCAATTACCGCATCCTCAAGGATTTCGCCTTCTGCACTGACGGCAATCGGTTCTACAAGGGATACTGTTTCTACACTTTTCAGGTTCTGAATCACGCCGCCGCCTACCAGCAACAGAGAAATGACCAGATTCAGCGGGAGTAGGATGTGAACCACAATGCGAGTCAAGTCTACCCAAAAGCTTCCCAACCCGGAGGATTTCACCTTGATAAAGCCACGGATCAATGCAAATAGAACGGCGATACCTGTAGCTGCGGAAACAAAGTTCTGAACAGTCAGACCTAAAGCCTGAGTGAGATAACTCAATGTGGATTCACCGGAATATGCCTGCCAGTTTGTATTGGTAATGAAACTTGCAGAAGTGTTAAATGCCAAATCCCATTTCACACCGGAAAGATTCTGCGGGTTTCCGGGAAGAACTCCCTGCAGAAGTTGAAGCAGGAACAGAAAAACAAGCCCGATACCGGAAAAAATCATTACACTTACCGCATATTTTTTCCATGTCATCTGTTCTTCTCTGTCTACACGCATAACCTTGTAAATCAGGTTTTCGCACGGTGTCAGAACTTTGGACAAAAAAGTTTTCTCGCCGCTCATGACGTTTTTTATGTATGCGCCCAGCGGAATTGCCAAAACAACCAGAATGGCAAGGTATAAAACATACTGAATCATGGTGTTCATGCCTGATCATCTCCCTTCATTAAAATATAGACATACCACAGCAGCATTGCTGCCGCACATACACCTATGAGTGCAATTAGCATTTGCATAAGATTCATCCTCCTTTTTTGCTGTCCCCAATATTATAAAGCCTTTCATCTAAAAATGGCATTAGTCATCTTTTGTGCGTTTAAAGATGAAATAAAGATTACAACCAACCCAAAATCCATGCCATAGGAAAGGCGACAACGATCGTACTGATACAGACACACGCCAAAACCAGTAATGGCACTCCAACAAAGATGGAAATGAAGCCAAGTAGCGGATGATGCCAAATAAAGCGCTCCGCTTTTGCGTCAAATCTCTCTTCAAATCTTCTCGCCGCATTTGTAATGCTCATAATTGTTCACCTCATTTCTTTCTTGCAAGGCCATAATACCGCTTAAAGTATTAAGTGGGGAAAAGGGTCCTGCAATCGAAACTAAGATTGTATAAGTTTTTATAAAAAAAGAGACTGAGCTGACACCCAAGAGTTAGACCAAGAATCTAACACTTGGGAGGTTGGCTTTTATGATTAAATATAGTTTTGAACAAAAGAAGGCACTCGTTACTGCCTATCTGAATGGTGAAGGCGGAATACGTACTGTTATTAAAAAGTATGGTTATTCAAATCGTTCTCAACTTCAAAGATGGATTGTTGCATATCAAATGTATGGAGATGATGGACTAAAAATTTCGCAAAAAACTTTCAACTACTCTTTTGAAAAAAGCTTACTGTGGTAAAATTATATTTGTCTAGTAAACTTTCGTATCAGGAAGTCTCTTTGCAAACAGGCATTATAAATCCGAATCTCATTTCTCACTGGGTTTGTCAATACCGATCTGGCGGTCCTGATGCATTAAGGCCAAAAAAGAAAGGACGACAGAAAGCATTGGATACGAATACGCCAAATGGAAAAATTCTTTCAAGATTTGAGAAAGAAGATACTGATACAAGTATTGAACATGTAAAAGAATTAGAAGCGGAGCTTCATGAGTTAAGAATAGAGAATGCGTTTTTAAAAGAACTGAGGAGACTGCGATTAGAGGACGAAGCAAAAATGAGAGAACGGCTGATTGTCCATACCGAAGAACCTTTCATTCGGATCAGGGATGGGCGTACCAAAAGAAGACATATGTTCAGAAATTAAAGAAAGAACGAATCTTTCAAAGTATGTCACGAAAAGGTAACTGTCATGATAATGCTGTTATGGAAAATTTCTTTGGATTACTCAAACAAGAAATGTACTATGGAGAGGTGTATTACAGCTACGAGAAACTGAAAAAGGAAATTGAACGATACATAAAGTATTATAATGAACAACGAATAAAAGAAAAACTAGGTTGGATGAGTCCAGTGGAATATCGGCTCACCCACTTGGCTGCATAAAAATGCGTAGCAGCCGAAAACTGCTACGCTAAAAAGTCTAACTTTTGGGGGTCACATCATATTAAACCAGCAGGGACACTTTAAAAGCCAATGTTCCTGTCACCATGGCTTCTAACTCCCTCAAAAAACGCAAGCACCCCATCCTCAACTGCCAGCTGCTCTAACTCCTCTTTTGGCATGTCATAATAATATTTTCCTGTTTTCAGATCTAATGAAATACAGTCCAGTGGAAATCCTGCTTTCCTGATTTTACTATGAGGTGTATCTGTCAGAAGAAATGGTTCGCTTGCAATTGAAGGATCCATAGTTTCAAAAATCTGTGTTTCATCCAGTACAAGACAGATTGCATTTTGGTAATATGCGGTAAGATTCCCGTACTGTTTTGCCAATCCTGTATAATATGCAATCATTTCATCATCTGACAGACAGCGTCCATTTACATTGCGAACATGAACTCCAGGCTGAATTTCATCTGGAACCTCATCAAAATACAGGCCAGAATCGCAGGAAAACACTGGCATTTTAAATACCTGATAATACGCCATTGCTTTCTGTCTCGCATTTTCTAGCGGCGTATTTCCAGTTTCTGGCACGCTTGGAACCGTGTATCCTTCCTTTTTCAGATCTTCTAGTCCAATAAGATTAATTCCAAGTGGCTTTAATCGAATTTTCATCACGTTCAGTTTTGCCTGGTTCCCCGTTCCAAATAGTAACTTCATATTTATTCTCCTCTATACTTTGGCAAGATCATAAGCTAATCTAGCATATTGATTAAAAAAAGACCCAGAAGGTATAACCTTCTGAGTCTTTGAGTTCTTGATTGTATGAGATAAAATCTCGTAATTATCTCTTGCTGAACTGTGGAGCACGACGAGCTGCCTTTAAACCTGGCTTCTTTCTTTCCTTCATTCTTGGATCTCTTGTTAAGAAACCTGCCTTCTTCAGAACTGGACGATACTCAGCGTCTGCCTGCAGAAGTGCACGGGAGATACCATGACGGATTGCACCAGCCTGACCTGTTGTTCCACCACCATGAACGTTAACTAAAACGTCAAACTTGTCAGCAGTCTCAGTTGCTGCAAGCGGCTGACGTACAACCATCTTTAAGGTCTCAAGACCAAAGTAGTTGTCAATATTTCTCTTATTGATGGTGATATTACCAGTACCTGGTACTAAATATACTCTGGCAATACTGCTCTTTCTTCTACCTGTTCCATAAAACTTTGTCTTAGCCACTGTGATTTCCTCCTTACACTACCTATTAGAATGTCAATACTTCTGGCTTCTGTGCTGCGTGCGGATGCTCTGCTCCTGCATATACGTGAAGCTTTGTGTACATCTCTCTGCCCAACGGTCCCTTTGGAAGCATACCTGCTACTGCAAGCTCAACAACCTTCTCTGGCTTCTTCTCGATCATTTCCTTTAAAGTAGCGGTCTTGAAACCACCAACATATGCGGAATGAGTGTGATACAGCTTCTGCTCCATCTTCTTTCCGCTAACTACAATCTTCTCAGCATTGATAACGATTACATAATCACCTGTATCAACGAAAGGTGTGAACTCTGGCTTGTTCTTTCCTCTTAATACCTTAGCAACCTCGGATGCAAGACGACCTAATGTCTGTCCTTCAGCATCTACAACATACCACTTCTTCTCAACTTTTGCAGGATTTGCCATGTAAGTCTTCATTGGTTTCCCTCCTAAATAAATATATCCATTTAACTATACTACATTTATTGTAAGCAGTCTGTCTTTACCGGGGCTTGGCTTAGCCAGACACATACACGCTATCAACTGTGTCTAAACTATATTTAAACACAGCTTCCTTATTATATTACACTCTGCCGTGTGTGTCAACTGCTTTTCTTGAATTTTTCAAAAAAAATAAGGTTTTCCGTTACAGTTCACGGGACTATGTTACAAAAGACTTCGGTGCAATGGTTTCGTCGCCGGACCAAACTCCGCAGGCTCCTGTTATGCTCATTATTATTATACATTACATTGAAAGACCTGCTCCAAGTGTCCGGCTCGTGAAATCCATTCACCTTCGAGCTATACTGCAAATATTGTCGTATCCGTGAACTGTAGCAGTTCTCCCCTCAAATCGTTACTGATTGCCCAGCAGAGCTTTGAGATAGCGAAACCAAACCCGATAAAAAGTTCGATTCATATGAATGCCATCATCAAGATAATTTTTCTGGCGCACAATCCAAGTGCTGTCCACATATGTAACATCATTTTCCTGACAGATGCTCCTAAGTTCCTGATCAAACTGTGGTGCCCGCACTAAATCTGCTCGCACCTGTCCAAGCGCATCTGATGGAGACAACAGGCTGCTGACGATAATCTTTACACCTGGTATGGATGCTTTTAGCTGCTGAAGCATAGTTACATAATCTCTCCTGTAATCCGCAATCTCAGTGTAATGATTACAGTCATTTAATCCAGTAAAAATTACAACCTGTTTCGGCAGCGTAGCCGCCACCTCTGGTATCTTTGTAATCAGCACATCAATCGTTGCGCTTCGCTGATACACTATATTCGTCATATCTAAGAAACCGTATTCACCGATTGCCTGTGTCATTGAATCACCAAAAAAGATCGTATTGGCAAAAAGAGTACGCACCGCGACCTGTTCCTCATCAGTAAGATTCGTTACGGTGTCTGCATCAAGCTCTTCGTTCCACTGTGCAATCATTGCATCAAGTGAGGTGCCGCTCTCCTGTCCATTTTCTATCTGAGCCTGTTCTTGGTTCTGGTCTTGTACTTGACTTTCATTCTGTACCAAATCTTGTGTTTCTGCCTGTTCTAGCCCTGCAGCCTGTGTTTGCACCTCTGTCTGCTGCAGTGCTGCCAGCTCACTTGCCGCATCAATCTCTGATTTTGTGCCTAAGTTTTCCACCAGGCTCTTTGCCTCTGCCGTGACCGTTGATTTCTTGATTCGAAAGGTAAATACCAATCCAAGCACCATAAAGGCAAGCAAGAAGCTTCCTAAAATTGACAACGCAATACGAAGCAAACGTGTATATTGTCTCATTCTGCTGCCTCCTCTCCTAAGACAAGTGCAAGTGACGAATCCTTTGCAAAGCTTTGCAAATTGTAGAGAATCAGAAGATCGGTATACTGATTTACAGCGATCTGCATATCAAGATCACTGCTGTAGTAGCGCGGATCAACAATATCAATCTCTGAAAAATATGGAGTCAAAAAGCCAATCATTGCATTCGCATAGGAATCCTTTAATAAAAGCAGTTTTCTTCCACTCTGCGAGCTAGTTTGAATATTCAAGAGTCCATAATTTCCACCTAAAAAGACCTCATATGGATCATTTCCAAGGAGTCCCTCTTCTGAGTAAATAGTCGTTGCTGTCGTCTGTGCTTCTTTGTTGGTCACAAGAATTGTTTCCGGTTCCTTTGGCAAATAAAGATCAATTGTGTCTTTTGTTCCTGAATAAAAACCACTCGAAGACATCATAGTTCCCTGAAACTTGGCGTGAACAGTGTATGCCTCAAAATCATCTTCTTCATAGGGAATATCCATCTGCTTTGCAAGCTCTTTAAATGCAGCACTTGCACCATACGTTGTCCAATGGTGATCGGTTCGATAATAAATCTGATTAGTCTTTGCTGCCTCTGCCAATTCATCTGCACAGTCAACAACTGTAACATTGGGTAACTCTGAGATTTTCGAGGTTGAAAGCCAGCTCTCATACCAGCTCTTTTCGTCCCCCTGCGGTGCACCTGAAGGCAAGAGATCTTTTAAAATCCATGATGCTGTCGGTACAAGCATGACATAGCTTTGAAGTTGTGAATTGCGTTCTAAAAATGAATTCAAAATCTTCTGCTTTTCCTGATCCTCTTTATCAATTTCACTCTTTTCAAAACCTTGAATCAGATACCCATCCTTGCCTCGATAGATTCCATTTTGATAATCAATTCCAAGGATGCGGTTTTGCAAAGAATTTAAATAAACCCAAATGTCTCTTGCCGGATCCTGATCCGCCAGGTAGCTTTCTACATCATTTGAAAAAGTTCCATCAACAATTCCCTCATAGGAAAGCTTAGGACGCTGAGCAAGATTTCTACGCTCAGATGCAGAAAAACGTCTGGTCGGCCAGAACAAGCTGACGACACTCAAAAGCAAAAGCAGCAATACGCTGGTAAATGCCAGCAAGCAAAAATAAAAGCCTTTTCTTTTGCGAATTTCTTTTGTGTTCAAAGCAAACCTCCTTAGAATCTGAAATATAAAAATGGATTATATGTCTGGTAGACAAGCGCTGCAATACAAAGTAAAAATAAAAATACTCGAACTGCTGCGCTTATCTTTGGATAACGTACAAAAATCTGCTCGCCGAGCTGGTGCATAATCGGCGTGGAAAAGAGAACACCAAGCACCAATAAAACAATACTTGTGCGCAGAAAATAGCCTGCCGTTGCGTTAAAAAAGGAAACTTTGCCTATGCCAAACATCATACAAAAATATTGTCCAAGTGAAGCAAAGCTTGTATTTGCAAACAACATCCAGCCAATCACTACGGCAATGAGTGTAAATGTATGACCAATCACCTTATGCTTTTTTAAAAATCCGCCAATCAAATACTTTTCGATGATAAGCAACACACCATAGTAAAGCCCCCAAAGCAAAAAGTTAATGCCTGCGCCGTGCCATACACCAGTTAGTCCCCAAACAATCAGCAAGTTTCTGATATGCTTTGCAGTTGTCACGCGATTCCCGCCAAGCGGAATGTACACGTACTCGCGAAACCAGGTTCCAAGTGTCATATGCCATCTGCGCCAGAAATCGGTTATGCTTTCGGCGATATATGGATAATTGAAATTCTGTGGAAAACGAAAGCCAAACATTCTTCCCAGACCAATTGCCATATCCGAGTAACCGCTAAAATCGTAATAAATCTGCAGCGTATATAAAATGGCGCCGATCCATGCTGTCACAATAGACGACTGCACATTGCTTAGCGCTTGAATACGCACAAAAATCTGGCCCAACAAATTGGCAAACAATACCTTCTTCACCATACCTCGGATAAAAAACTCACAGCCCACACCAAAGCCTGCAATCGTTACCTTGCGGCTTCTAATCTGCTGCTCCACGTCCTCATACCGCACAATTGGACCAGCGATCAGCTGCGGAAACATTGCAATATAGAGGGCAAAATTAATCAGATTATTCTGTGCCCTCGTCGTTCCGCGATACACATCGACCAGATAGGAAATTGCCTGAAATGTATAAAATGAAATGCCAATCGGAAGTGCAATCTTTACAACTGGAATGAGGGACGGCAGCATTGTATGAAGTGTCTGCGAGATCCCGGATACATACTTGAAAATACCAAGTATCAGCACATTCCATAAAACTGCAAAGCCCAAGTTCCAGACACGCATTTTTGACTGTGATGCTCTGTCTGCTTCTATAATGCGTCCAAAAACATAATTGATACCGATACTTAAAAGCATAAGAAGTATATTTCTCGGTTCTCCCCATGCATAAAAGAATAAACTTGCGATTAAAAGAATTGCATTTTTCATCTGCTTGGGACTAAGCATGTACACCAAAACCACAACAGGCAGAAATGCAAATAAAAAAGTCATACTTGAAAATACCATTGTTATCTTCTTCTCCTATTTGTGATTTTATTTGGCTGTCGCATCTGCAAATGCATCTCTTGCCAGTGAGCTGTCCTTTGATACAATAAACAACATATAGTGGCCATAAGTGATTGTCATTGCATTGTTAATCAGCTCCATCTGATCGACACCATAGCCCTCAAAGCATGACTTTTGGTATTCGATTCGTTTTTGAATTGCTTCTTCTACTGACTCTTTCTGACTAATATCTTTTAAATTGACTAACAAAAGTTCTGCCGCTTCCATATTGGAGTCTGGTCCATAGTAGACAAGTCCATTAAATGCATTGGCTTCCAAGCCAAACCGCTCTTTTACAACCATATCGCTCTCTGACACGACTGTATCTGGCATCAGCTCAACTAAATTTTGCGCCACTGTGTTTACATCGATTTCTCGATATTCTTTTTCCCTTGTAAGCAACCACACACAGAAAAGTAAGGCTATCAATGAGATCGCCTGAAAAAAATAAATAGATAGTTGTCTTGCTTTATTACCTGTTTTCTTGCTTATCGTATCGTTTTCCTTACTGTTTGTTCTCTTGTTCATAAAGATCCCTTTTTTTGTCTCTTGTAGTGTACCAAGTAGAGAGCATTTTCTCTTTCTGATAGCCCAAACGCTCATATAAGTAAATCGCCGGATTGCTATCTGCACATATCATGCTAAGTTTCTCATAACCATTCTCTGCTGCAAGCTGTTCAAACATCAAAAGACCTTCCTTGCCAATTCCTTGATTTCTGAAAGCTTCGCTTACGCCAAGACTTTCCAACTCAAAAAATTCTTCGCCTGTCTCTTTATTTTTGATCTTCTTTGCAGAAAAAAAACCTACCTGCGCATCACCTTTACAAAGTGAAAAACATTGTTCTCCCTCTGCAATATCCAAAAGCAGCTGCTTTGATGTTCTTTTTACACCACCTGGAACCTGCTTGAAGCATTCATTTTCAAGATTACAGTATTCCTCAACAAGTTCGCTGTCGCTAGTATCTAACGATACCGCTTGAATTGCCACTCCATTTGTTTTTGAATCTACCTTCGTTGTCTTGGCAAGCTTCCACTGGTTGTAACTGGTATCAAATGAGAAATACTCAGCCTGATATCCAATCTTTAAATGACCGGTATTGTCTCTTACATGGATCTGCGCAGCTCCATTTCGGGATGCATGCTTTACAAGACGCAAAAGAAGCCTTTCAAAATCGCATTCATCGCAAGCATAAATTTGGATGTATGCTTTTCCGAAACTTTCGATTTCGCCCTGATTGACACGGTAGGACCAATGCTCATTCTCCTCACGGATTACAGCCGGAAGCGTCTCTTCCTCGATGGAAATCAGCGTCAGTCCCTCTGCCGGTGCCTTTGGACCCGCCTTGCTTCTATCTCGTGCTTCAAGCGCCTCTTTGATCTGTTCTGGCTTCCAGAAACCGCAGCCCACCTTTACTAAACTGCCCACAATAATGCGCACCATATTGTAGAGAAATCCATTTCCGCTGATGCGAATGTCAATGCGGTCGTCTTCATTCTTTTTTATTGTAATCGAATAAATACGACGAACTGTATCCTCTACCTGCGTGCGGATTGAGCAAAAGCTCTTAAAATCATGCTCACCGACAAGGTACTGCGCTGCTTCTCTCATCTTATCCACGTCAAGTGCATAATAATAAAAATAGGAATTTAAACGCTGATCAGGCAGCGGCACTCTTCTGTTTAAAATGCGATACTCGTAAGTCTTTCTTGTATTGCGCTTTCGCGGATGATAATCTGGTGCCACCTCGCAGGACTCCTGAATTACGATATCCTTTGGCAGACGCTGATTAAGCGCGATACAGATTTTGTCAGCCGGCATACGCGCATGGGTATCAAACACTGCAATGTTGCCTCTTGCATGAACACCAGAGTCGGTTCTACTGGCACCGATCACCTCTATCGGCTCATTTAGCAGCTTGGACAGCTCACGGTTTAATACTTCCTCGATACAGATGCCATTTGGCTGCTTCTGCCATCCACAGTAATTCGTTCCATCATAGGCAACGACCATTTTTACTCGCTTTGTCATTATATTTCTCACTCTCAAAACTTATTTTGAAAAATCTATTTTCTTATCTGCTTACTTCCACATCACTGCTAACGCAACCATAACCACCATGTATAAAATCAGGCAGCCATATGCTTTCTTATCAATCGCTGCATATTTTAACGGCTTCATTTTTGTACGGTTCTCATCTCCATGATAGCATCTTGCTTCCATCGCCATTGCAAGATCGGATGCACGGCGAAATGCTGAGATAAAAAGCGGTACAAGAAGCGGCACCATCGCTTTGGCTTTTTTTATAAAACCGCCGCTCTCAAAATCGGCTCCTCTGGCTGTCTGCGCCTTCATGATCTTGTCTGTCTCTTCAATCAAAATTGGGATAAAACGAAGTGCAATTGACATGGTCATTGCAATTTCATGCACTGGAATCTTGACCTTTTTTAAGAAACCAAGGCTCTTCTCTAGGCCATCTGTCAGCGCATTTGGCGTTGTCGTAAGTGTCATGATTGATGAGCCAAGAATCAAAAGAATCAAACGTATTCCCATGTATACAGCCTTTTCTAAGCCCTCCCATGTTATATGGCGAAGCAGCCACACATCTATAATACTTGTTCCTGGTGTCAAAAACAGATTAAAAGAAACTGTAATCAAAAGAATAATTACAATACTCTTTAATCCTCTTGCCATAAATTTGAATGGAACAGTTGACAGATGAATCACAGCTGCTAACGCAAACACGGCTAGCAGATAGCAGATCGGTCCATCTGCTGTAAACAGACTAATAATATAGAGCATAGTACCTGCCAGCTTGACACGCGGATCAAGCTTATGAATTATGGAATCTGCCGCATAATATTGTCCTATTGTAATATCTCGAATCATACAGTTTTTTCCTCCGGCTTTCTACGTGATTCAATCTGACTCTTTTGATCTTGATTATTCTGGTCTTTGCTCTTGCAATCCTGTTTTTTCTTTCCCTGAAAATATATTAAAAGATTCTTTCTTGCCTCTTGTACAGTAATGGCATTTTCAAAAACAGGGTAGCCTTCACTCTTTAGCCTATGCATCAGCTGTGTCACCTGTGGAATCGCAAGACCCATCTCGTGAAGCTCTTTTTCATGTTCAAATACCTTTCGCGGCTTATCATCGAACACAATCTTTCCACCATTTACAACAAGAATACGGCTTGCATATTGTGCCACATCCTCCATGCTGTGTGAGACAAGCACTATTGTGATGCCGCGCTCTTTCTGCAGCTTTGCGATCTGACCTAAGATATCATCTCTTCCCTTTGGATCAAGACCTGCTGTCGGCTCATCTAATATTAAAATCTGTGGATTCATTGCCAACACGCCAGCAATTGCCACACGGCGCTTCTGTCCTCCCGACAGCTCAAATGGTGATGCTTCATAAAGTGATTCGTCAATTCCTACCATCTTAAGTGCCTCGGTTGCCCTTGCCTTTACTTCATCTTCAATCAATCCCTGATTTTTCGGGCCAAAGCATACATCCTTAAAGACGCTTTCCTCAAACAGCTGATACTCTGGATACTGAAACACAAGACCTACCTTGCTGCGAAGCTCTTTTAACGGATATCCATCCTGCCATATATCTTTTCCATCATAGGTGATTGTTCCGCTTGTCGGCTTCATAAGACCATTTAAATGTTGGATCAGCGTCGACTTTCCGGAACCTGTATGACCAATAATTCCGATAAACTCATTTTTATGAATAGACAAACTCACATCATTTAATGCCGGGAATGACTCTTTGCTGTCCGGGTCATAGACGTGTGTGACATGAGATAACTGCAGCAAAACCTGCTCCGGATCACTATTCATTGTTTTTGAATAATTATTTTCTGAATAATTTTCTTTTCCTGAAACTTGTGCTCCATGGACAGAAAAATCGGCATCGCACACTCGCTTAAACTCATCTGTAAACTCATTGACACTGAGCACACCATCTTTAAATGGCAGACCTTCCTTCTTTAACTCCCATGCAAGTTCCGTCACCTGCGGCACATCAAGATGATAACGCTTTAACTGCTCTACCTGCGAAAAAATCTCTCGTGGTGTTCCATCATCAACAATTCGACCGCCATCTACGACAACTACGCGGTCAGCATCAATGACCTCTTCCATATAATGGGTGATCAAAATGACTGTGATTTTTTCCTTTTTATTCAATTCATGAACGGTATCAAGAACTTCCTTTCGGCCGCTCGGATCAAGCATAGCAGTCGGTTCATCCATAACAATAATCTGTGGCTTCATCGCCATGATTCCTGCGATTGCAACACGCTGCTTCTGTCCGCCAGACAATTTATTTGGTGACTGCATACGGTATGCTTCCATACCAACAGCCTTTAAACTTTCATTGACACGCTTCCAGATTTCCTCTGTCGGTACGCCCATATTTTCTGGGCCAAATCCGACATCTTCCTCCACAACATTAGCTACAATCTGATTATCTGGATTCTGGAAAACCATACCGGTAGACTGACGAATCTTCCATAAATTTTTCTCATCGGATGACAACTTGTCCGATATATATACAGTTCCCTCGGTAGGCAGCAGCAAGGCATTTAAATGTTTTGCCAGTGTTGACTTGCCTGAGCCGTTATGACCCAATATTGCAACAAAGCTTCCTTTCTCAATATCAAGAGATACCTGTTCTAGCGCAGTCTTTTCGCCAATCTCTTCACCATTGTCGCCATACTTGCTGAAACGGTGAACTAGATTTTTTATACTGATAATGCCCATCTGTGGCCTCCTCTCTCTAACACTCGATTATCATAGCATGACGCCGCTCGAATTGCAAGCTATGATGCAGTTCACAGGGCGCCATTCACAAAACCGCGCGCGATGTGTGAACTGTAAAACAAAATAAAGCCATGCAGATACCTGCATGGCTCATCTTCTATTCGTATGGAATTGTTAATGTAATGTTTTAATCTAAGGATTAAACTAACTCTAACAGTACTTCCATTGCGTTGTCACCCTTACGAAGACCGATCTTTACGATACGAGTGTAACCGCCGTTACGGTTAACGTACTTTGGAGCGATCTCATCGAAGAGTTTCTTCGGCATATCTACGGACTTTGTTCCCTTCTTCTTACCAGCGTTGGTAGACGGAACCTCAGTTACTCCGTAGAGAACCTTCATCATCTGTCTTCTTGCATGAAGTCTGGAAGCCTTATCCTTCTGGATTTCCTTCTCTACTTCATCATAAACAGTAACCTTCTTGCCGTTTACTACTTCCTTTACGTTCTTGCCATCAGCGTCCTTGCGGGCAACCTTAGCCTTAACAGTAACGGTCTCGTAGTTATCCTTTTCCTTAACAGCCAGAGCGATAAGTCCTTCAGCAACCTTCTTGACTTCCTTTGCTCTTGCTTCTGTTGTAACAATCTTGCCATTGTAAAGAAGACTTGTAACCTGGCCTCTGATCATGGCCTTTCTCTGGTTAGAAGTTCTTCCAAGCTTTCTGTAACCTGCCACTGTGATTTACCTCCGTTTAACTTACTCTTCACCGGACTTAAAATCCAACCCCAGTTCCTTCAGCTTTGCGTTAACCTCGTCAAGAGATTTCTTACCAAGGTTTCTGACTTTCATCATATCCTCAGCAGTCTTGTTGCAAAGTTCTTCAACTGTGTTGATTCCGGCTCTCTTCAAACAATTGTAGGAACGAACGGACAGCTCCAGTTCATCGATGTTCATCTCGAGAACCTTTTCCTTCTCATTGTTTTCCTTCTCAACCATGACCTCAGCGGACTTGGCGTTCTCGGAAAGATCAATGAACAGATTCAGGTGCTCATTCAGAACCTTTGCAGCCAGGCTGACTGCTTCATCTGGTGCTAACGTACCGTTAGTATATACGTCGAGTGTCAGTTTATCATAATCAGTAACCTGTCCCACACGGGTATTCTCAACAGTCACATTGACTCTCTCGATTGGTGTGTAGATGGAATCTACTGCAATCACGCCGATTGGCAGTTCACTGTTCTTATTCTTCTCTGCACTGATATATCCACGTCCCTTGGTAATGGTAAGCTCCATATAGAGACGGCAATCTTCTCCGCCGCTAAGTGTTGCAATTACCTGGTCCGGATTCATAATTTCAATATCCTGATCAACCTGAATGTCAGCAGCGGTAACAACACCTTCGCCCTCATGCTCGATATAAGCAATCTTTGGCTCGTTTGTCTCGCTGTTGTTCTTGATTTCAAGACTCTTCACATTCATGACGATCTCTGTAACATCTTCTTTCACTCCCGGGATAGAGGAGAACTCGTGAAGCACGCCCTCAATCTTAATCTGACTGACAGCTGCACCCGGAAGCGAAGACAGCATGATTCTTCTTAAGGAATTGCCAAGTGTAATACCATAGCCTCTCTCAAGCGGCTCCACTACAAACTTGCCATATCTGTTATCTTCAGACATCTCCTTAATTTCAATCTTGGGTTTTTCGAAATCAAACACTATTAGCCCCTCCTTATAGGATGCTTTAAGAGAAGCATTCAAATAAAATCAGCTTGTTTAGCAGTAGGCTGCAAAGCTTTGCAAAACCGTTACTGCTAAACAATGAATAATTATTATTTGGAATACAACTCGACAATCAGCATCTCGTCTACCGGAACATCGATCATCTCTCTAGTCGGGATCTGCTTAACAGTTCCACTTAAAGCCTCGATGTTAGCCTCTAACCACTCCGGTACCATTCTGCTGCCTGTTACTGCTACGATGTCCTTATAACGCTGGGAATCCTGAACCTTTTCCTTGATGGAGATTACATCACCAGCCTTGATTAAGTAAGACGGGATGTTTACACAGGAACCGTTTACAAGCACATGCTTGTGGTCAACAATCTGTCTAGCCTCGTCTCTTGTACGAGCGAAACCAAGACGGAAAATAACATTATCTAATCTACGCTCCAGAAGAATCATCAGGTTCTCACCGGTCATACCAGTCTGACGCTCTGCCTTTGCATAATAATTTCTAAAAGGTTTCTCCAAAACACCATAGATAAGCTTTGCCTTCTGCTTTTCACGCATCTGCAGACCGTACTCGCTCATCTTCTTATTAGCTCTCTTAGACTGTCTATTAGACTTCTTGTCATATCCAAGATAAATTGGGTCCATATCAAGAGATCTGCATCTCTTAAGCACTGGAACTCTACTTACTGCCATCTTTAATACCTCCTAATTAAACTCTTCTACGCTTTGGCGGACGACAACCATTGTGCGGAACTGGTGTCACATCCTTGATGCTGGTAACTTCAAGACCACACGCCTGAAGTGCACGGATAGCTGCCTCACGACCTGAACCCGGTCCCTTTACCATAACATCAACGGACTTTAATCCATGTATTAAAGCTGCCTTAGTAGCAGTCTCTGCTGCCATCTGAGCTGCATAAGGAGTAGATTTCCTTGAACCTTTAAATCCCAGACCGCCTGCACTTGCCCATGAAAGAGCATTTCCCTGTCCATCTGTCAATGTTACGATTGTGTTATTGAAAGATGACTGAATGTGTGCCTGTCCTCGTTCAACGTTTTTCTTGACACGTTTTTTTGTTACTTTTTTTGCAACTTTCTTAGCCATTTAAACTAACCTACTTTCTTTTTTCTCTCATTTACAAGGTAGTTCGATTCACCAGGCTCGGCAACGCCTTACCAGATTCATCGGACAAATTTCGCACGAACCTCAAGCTGCGCTTATCAGCTTGCTTGCGCTAAGTGCTCTATTTTTTCTTGTTTGCTACTGTTCTCTTAGGACCTTTACATGTTCTCGCGTTTGTCTTTGTTTTCTGTCCACGCACCGGAAGTCCTTTTCTATGACGGATTCCACGATAGCAGCCAATTTCTTTGAGTCTCTTGATGTTGAGCTGGATATCTCTTCTCAAATCACCTTCTACAACCTGAGTCTCATCGATTACTGCGCTAATCTTCTTTACTTCCTCACTGGTTAAATCTCTTACACGAGTATCAGGATTTACTCCTGCCTCTGCTAAAATACGGTTTGAACTTGTTCTCCCAATTCCATAGATATAAGTCAGACCGATTTCTACACGTTTGTCTCTTGGTAAGTCTACACCTGCGATACGAGCCATGTGTCTTTCCTCCACTTTCTTTTTTCTGGTTTTGCCATGCGTGCGCCGCCGCGTTCTGCACGTTTTCGCGCCTTCCGCCATGCTAGCTCGATTCCGTCGCTTGCGCTCCTTCATCTCGCTGTGGCGTGCGCCACATACAATTCTGCCTGAAACGTCCCTGGCAAGTAAACTTGCCGATACGTTTCCGTCAGCCTTGTGCATGGCTTTACGTTGTTTCATATTGTCCCTAATTGAGGCTGCGGACGTGGGTTGATGTGTTTACGTCCTACCGGGTACTTATCTTCGCCGATATCCCAGCCCAGGCATGTGTTTCACATGCCCTTTCCCGGCACGGATTCTCATCCGCCAATGCAAATGCCGGGTATTATAAGCAATATACACCTGCACTCTGTGAGCTTTTGAAAGCTTTTACTGAAAGGGATTCAGTGAGTGCAGCAGACTACACGCTCTGCGGGTACCTTGCGCAGCTACGGTGTATCCTTACTGTATATTAAACAGCCCTACACACCTCCTGGTGTGTCGCGCTGTCAGCCGCCTAATTCATTGCACAATCTACGTCTTTCATTGAACTGCGCCTATGCTATACAAAGACGCATCAAATGCCGGGTGATTAACCCTGACGCTGTTTGTGCTTCGGATTCTCACAGATTACTCTGATGCTTCCTTTTCTTTTAATGATTTTGCATTTTTCACAAATTGGTTTTACTGATGACCTAACCTTCATGTTAAATCCTCCTTCCCTACTTTGCTCTGCCTATGTTTCCGCCGCTTTTGGACACACCACCCCAAAAACAGCCACTACATAGTATAACACCTAATCTGCAATAAAGTCAACAGCTAAATTGCAGTCAAATGTTCAAATATGTCCAAATGTATCAGTTCAGCCCGCGTCATTCATAAAACGGAACTGCTGCTTCAAATTTTTTATTTATCTCTCCAGACGATACGCCCTTTGCTCAAGTCATATGGAGACATTTCCAACGTCACTTTGTCTCCCGGTAAAATTTTGATGAAATTCATGCGTAATTTTCCACTGATGTGCGCCAGCACGATATGTCCGTTTTCCAATTCTACCTTAAACATCGCGTTTGGCAGTTTTTCAACTACAACTCCTTCAATTTCAATCACGTCAGTTTTTGACATTTTTAATCCTCCTGCATAAACTCCTGATGGCCTCATCTGCCGATATATCTTCTGCATATTCAGATAATATCGGTTGAAGATGTCTTACATTCTTTTTTTTCATCTGATTTAAAGGTTTTAAATCACCATCAGACAGATATAAATAATTCTTTTCGACACGGATAATGACATATACATGGTCTTTATCGTGTCCGGCTTTTGATCTTACGATCATTCCGGGTTTGTAAATCATGATTATTCTCCCAGAATCTTAACGATCTCAGCAAATACATCATTGATATCGATTGTTCCGTCAACCTCTTTTAATATTCCGGCTTCTGTATAATAATCGATCAATGGCTGAGTCTGCTCATGATATACGCCCAGTCTTTTCAGGACTGTCTCCGGCTTATCATCATCTCTGAGGATGAGTCCGCCACCACATTTGTCACAAATTCCTTCTTTGGACGTTGGTGCATACGCAATATGGTATGTTGCTCCACAGTCAACGCATGCTCTTCTTCCGGACATACGGTTGACAATATTTTCATCCGGTACTTCTACATTGATTGCATAATCAATCTTCTGTCCCAGTCCCTTAAGTGCTTTATCAAGTGCCTCTGCCTGCGGGATCGTACGCGGAAATCCATCCAGCACGTATCCATTCACACAGTCATCCTGATTTACTCTGTCCACAACCAGGTCAACAACCAGTTCATCCGGAACAAGAAGTCCCTGATCCATATAAGTCTTTGCCTTCTGACCAAGTTCTGTTCCGTTCTTGATGTTGGCTCTGAAAATATCTCCTGTAGAAATATGAGGAATACTGTATTTTTCTGCAATTTTCTTTGCCTGAGTTCCTTTTCCGGCTCCCGGAGCTCCCAACATGATGATCTTCATAGTCT
>OGQQ01000732.1_pt1 | contig 30356 bp, 30 predicted proteins | sample 1553281 | NCBI WGS metagenome assembly OGQQ01 (sample SAMEA2579937, study PRJEB22360) | human gut metagenome | biome: human gut; feature: human-associated habitat; material: faeces | place: Denmark | collected 2008/2010 | reverse complement strand
CCCAGCTTCTGCCGAAATTTCGAGTCAGTCCCGTTATGACCACTTCGATACCGCTACTTGTCACGGGGTGTATCATACCATACTTTCCGCTGGGGTGCAACTTCTTTTTCTGCGGGGTATATTTTGACGCGGCGGCGCATGTACTGATGGGAGAGGGGGGGACGGCTATGGAGAAGCGGGTGCTGATCTGGGATGATGGCCTAAATTATGTAAACTACATGGAAGCGTTGCGAGCAGTGGACCTGACGCCGGTGGTAGGGCGCGAGGCGGCCGGCCCGTGCGCTGCGCTGCTGCTTCCCGGCGGTGGGGATATCGCGGATCGGCTGCCGGAGGATGAGATCCGGACGATCAGGGCCTATGCGGCGGCGGAAAAGCCGATTTTGGGTATCTGCCGGGGAATGCAGGCGCTGAACGTGTTTTTCGGCGGGACACTGTATGCACGTGTGCCGGGACACCAGGTCAAGGCGGGCGATATTCTGCATGATACACGGGCGGTGGGTGAACTGGCGGAGCTGGTGGGTACCACGCCGCGGGTCAACAGCAACCACCACCAGGCCATCTGCCGCCTGGGGCGGGGGCTGGGTGTGCGGCAATGGGCGGCGGATGGCGTGATCGAAGGGATATGTCACAGCCGCCTGCCGGTGCTGGGGGTACAGTGGCACCCGGAGCGCCAGGCATTTGCGCTGCGGCGGGGGGAGGCTGCGGACGGTGCGGCGGTGTTCTGGTGGCTGCGATGGCAGGCAGAAAAGAACAGCGGCGGTTGACAAGGTCGGTCAAGTATGCCTATAATGGAGAAAACTGACAAGCGAGGTATACCGCTATGGAAAAGCTCCGCGCCTTTCTGAAACGAAAGGACATTGTTTTCTCCGCAAAGCGCTATTTCATCGACGCCATGGGCGCCATGGCCCAGGGACTGTTCTGCACACTGCTGGTGGGCACCATCCTCAACACCATCGGCCAGCAGTTCCACATCGGGTTCCTGAACGCCACCATCGTCACCATCGGCACGGGTGACGGCGCGGTGCATTACACCATCGGCGGGCTGTGCTCGGCTATGGTAGGCCCCGGCATGGCGGTGGCTATCGCCCGGGCGCTGAACGCGCCGCCGCTGGTGTTGTTCTCCCTGATCCCCGTGGGTTTTGCCACCAACTACATGGGCGGCGCGGGCGGCCCTCTGGCCGTGCTGTTCGTGGCCATCGTGGCCGCCGAGCTGGGCAAGGCCGTCAGCAAGGAGACCAAGATCGACATTCTGGTGACGCCCATCGTCACCGTGCTGGTGGGCGTGGGATTTGCCGCGCTGATCGCCGCGCCGGTGGGCAGGGCGGCCTCCGCCGTGGGACAGGCCATCATGTGGGCAACGGAGCTGCAGCCCTTCTTCATGGGCATCATCGTCTCCGTGGTCATCGGCGTGGCGCTGACGCTGCCCATCTCCTCCGCCGCCATCTGTGCGGCTCTGGGGCTGACAGGCCTGGCCGGCGGCGCCGCCGTGGCGGGCTGCTGCGCCCAGATGGTGGGCTTCGCCGTTATGAGCTTCCGTGAAAACCGCTGGGGTGGCCTGGCCGCCCAGGGCCTGGGCACCAGTATGCTGCAGATGGGCAATATCGTCCGCAATCCCCGGATATGGATACCGCCTACGCTGGCTGCCGCCATCACCGGCCCTGTCGCCACCTGCCTGTTCCGCTTGGAGATGAATGGCGCGCCGGTGTCCTCCGGCATGGGTACCTGCGGCCTGGTGGGGCAGATCGGCGTCTACACCGGCTGGGTCAACGATGTGGCCAGCGGCGCAAAGGCCGCCGTCACCGGCATGGACTGGCTGGGCCTGGTGCTGATCTCCTTTGTGCTGCCCGCCGTGCTGACGTGGCTCATCGCCATCCCCCTACGGAAGTGGGGGTGGATCAAGGACGGCGATCTGAAGCTGGATCTGTAAAACACAAAAAAGGCGGCGTCAGCCGCCTTTTTTGCTGAGTCGAAGCAGGCCGGAGTTGTCTAACTTTTGGGAGCTGATTCACGGTTGCTTCTATCTCGTTTTTGTGCTTTCCGTTTCGCTCGTTCCTTCGCTTGACGTTTCCTCTGCACAGTCGGTGACAGGAAAATGTCGTATGCGCTAAGTGCAAAGATGCCGGTAAATGCTGCGCCGATCGAAACGAGAATTACCCGGCTGGTTTTCCGCTCTCTGTTAGAATCACGCAGTGAAAAACACAGCGTACCATCCGCTTCCAGCTCTGCTATTTCGGGAGTCGCATCCCAAGGCCGCCAATTATAGCCGGTATAGACACGGATACGAATCGAATGAGGAGTGCTGTTGAAATCGGAAGGAATCTTCTTGTAGCACGAAAAGCCAAAGGTGTATTCCCTTCCGTCCGTGCATATCAACAACGGAATAGGATATAATCTGCACTCTTGACTGGACATCAGTGCCTTTTCGGAGTCGGCGTAAATTTCCATGGTGTTTTCTTCCGTATATATCGGCTGGGTCAGACTCATAAAGAGAAATATACCGCCCAATACCAGACACAGCAGGTAATTGCGGAATTCCCGTACCCGCCGTTTCCACGCCGATTTTTTTCCTGAGGCCATGTGTCATCACCCCTGTCCGGATCCTTTTGCCTCAGTATACCATGGCTGTACTGCGGCTGTAAAGAAAAGACTCGTGTTTGAGACGCGGTACAAAAGCGGCTCGTTCGTCCGGTCTGGCTTGGTTTACAAGACTTGCACAATATGGTATAATCATCTATCAGCAACGAGGAAAGGAACGACCACAATGGAATTATCGGCAAAGCTGGTGCGTTCACAATTGAACTTTTTTAAGCCCTTTGTGGCGGGTTGCTCACTGGAGACCACCCGCAAGGGACAGGATAAGCTGGGCGAGCTGATGAGCGCCCTGCACAAGCGGGAGGTGATCTTCCGCGACCACGACTTCGAGCAGTTCAAGGGCGCGTGGGTCATGCCTAAGGACGAGCGCCGCAGCGGCGTGGTGCTGTATCTCCACGGCGGCGGCTATACCTGCGGCAGTCTGGACTATGCCAAGGGCTTTGCGGCTACGCTGGCCAGCGAGTGCGGTGTGCGCGTGTTCTGCGGGGCGTACCGCCTGGCACCGGAGAACCCCTATCCCGCCGCGCTGGAGGATGCACTGACTGCCTACGACTATTTGCTGAAAAAGGGCTACGCGCCGCAGCAGATTTTGCTGTGCGGCGAGAGCGCCGGCGGCGGGCTGATCTGCGCTCTGTGCCTGAAGCTGAAGCAGCTGGGCCGGGAGCTGCCCTGCGGGCTCATCGCCATCTCGCCCTGGGTGGACCTGACCGGTTCCGGGAAGTCCTACGAATTCAACCGGGACAACGATCCGTCCCTGACGGAGGAGCTGCTGCAATTCTACGCCAGGTGCTATACGCAGGACCCCACGGACCCGCTGTGTTCGCCCCTGCTGGGCGACCTGACGGGCTTTCCGCCGACGCTGATCTTCGCCGGCGGCGATGAGATATTGCTGGATGACGCCCGGGGATTGCATGAACGGCTGAAAAAGGCCGGGAGCAAAAGCAGGCTGATCATCGCGCCGGGGCGCTGGCACGCCTATGTGCTCTATTGCCTGCAGGAGAACATGGAGCAGGATATCTATGAGATCAACCGCTTTATGACGCAGAACCTGTCCCCGGCCCGGAGCCTGCGGTGGATGCGTCTGGACAACGCGGCCAAGATATATCCCGCTGCCAAGCGGCGCAACTGGAACAATTTTTTCCGCATCTCCGCCACGCTGGCGGAGCCGGTAGACCGCGCGGTGCTGGCAGCGGCGCTGGATGTGACGGTGCGGCGTTTCCCGTCCATTGCCGTAAGGCTGCGGCGGGGTGTGTTCTGGTACTATCTGGAGGAGATACCCCACACGCCGCCCATACAGGACGAAAAGAGCTGCCCGCTGGCCCATGCGCCGTTCCGCCAGGTGCGGCAGTGCGCCTTCCGGGTGCTGGTGTATAAGGACCGCTTTGCGGTGGAGTTTTTCCATGCGTTGACCGACGGCACCGGCGCGCTGGTGTTCGTCAAATCGCTGCTGGCGGAGTATCTCAGTGAGAAGTACGGTATCTCCGTCCCTGCGGAAAAGGGCGTACTGGGACGGTTAGAGGAGCCGTCGCCGGAGGAGCTGGAGGACAGCTTTGCCCGGTATGCTGGGGATGTGACTGCCAGCCGCGCCGAGGCCACGGCCTGGCACCTGACCGGCACACCGGAGACAGATGGCTATAAGGACCTGGTGACACTGATGGTGCCGGCGGATAAGCTGCGTTCCTGCGCCAAAGACCACGGCGTGTCCGTGACGGAGCTGCTGTGTGCCGCCATGATGCAGGCTATTCTGGAGCTGCAGGCGGAGAAGGTGCCCAACCCCCGCCACCGCAAACCGGTGAAGGTGCTGCTGCCGGTAAATCTGCGAAAGCTGTTTCCCAGCAAAACGCTGCGGAACTTTGCGTCCTATATCACCCCGGAGATCGATCCGCGGCTGGGGGCGTGCAGTTTTCAGGAGCTGTGTGCCTTGGTGCACCACAAGATGGGACTGGAGAACAACCGCTGGACTATGCGGGCCAAGTTTGCCGCCAATGTGGCCAGCGAACGTTCGCCCGTGCTGCGGGTCATGCCGCTGTTCATCAAGAATATCGCCATGAAGGCCGTGTTTGACACGGTGGGCGAGTGCAAGTCCTGCTTGTGCCTGTCCAACCTGGGCCGTGTGGAGCTGCCGGAGGTGATGGTGCCCTATGTGCGCCGGATGGACTTCATCATCGGTGTGCAGGCCAAGGCACCCCACAACTGCGGTGTGGTCACCTGGGGGGATACAGCCTATATCAACTGTATTCGCAGCATTCGGGAGCCGGAGCTGGAGTATCACTTCTACCGCGTGCTGCATCGGCTGGGACTGCCCGTTAAGGTCGAGAGCAATATGCGCTGACACAACGGGAGAAAGGAGCCTTTCTTATGTATTGCATCAAATGTGGCGTGGAGCTGGCGGACAGCGAGCGCGTTTGTCCCCTGTGCGGCACCCGGGTATTTCATCCCGATCTGCCCTGCGGACAGGGTGAGCCGCCCTACCCGCCGGCTGACCACCCCCGCCACGAGGAGGTCAGCCGCATCGGCGTGCTGTTCGTCATCTCTGTGTGTATGCTGCTGCCGGCGGTCATCACCGTGCTGTGCGACTGGCGCATCAACGGGACCATCGTCTGGTCCGGCTTTGCCGTGGGCGGATTGCTGCTGCTGTATATCCTGGCGGTGCTGCCTCTGTGGTTTAAGCGGCCCAACCCGGTGATCTTCGTGCCCATTGACTTCGCGGCCATCGGCGTGTTCCTGCTGTATGTGAACTACGCCACCGGAGGCCACTGGTTTTTGACCTTTGCGCTGCCGGTCACAGGCGCGGCAGGGCTGCTGGTGTGCGCCATGGTGACGCTGCTGCGGTATTTGCCCGGCGCGGCGCTGTACATCTGCGGCGGGGCGCTGATCCTGTCCGGCGGCATGGCGGTGTTGGTGGAGTTTCTGCTGAACCTGACCTTCGGCCTGCATGAGACGTTCCTCTGGTCCTTCTACCCGCTGGCGGCGGGGGTGGTGCTGGGGGCCATGCTGCTGGTCATCGCCATGTGCAAGCCCCTGCGGCGCAGCCTGCACCGTAAGTTCTTTATCTGAGAGGTACCCCATGCAGATGATTTTTATCGACATCGACAACACCCTGCTGGATTTTGACGCCTACATCCGGCAGACCATGCGGGAGGGCTTCGCGCACTTTGGACTGAAGCCCTACGAGCCGTACATGGAGGCCGTGTTCCACCGGGAGAACGGAAAACTCTGGCGGCAGATCGAGCAGGGCACGCTGACCTTCGCGGAACTGGAGGCGATACGCTGGGACAGGGTGTTCACCGCGCTGGATATTGCCTTTGACGGCCAGGTATTCGAAAAGTATTTCCGCGCGGCCCTGTACGACAGCGCTATCCCCGTGGCCGGGGCCATGGAACTGCTGGAGGCGCTCCACGGCAAGTATCCGCTGGCGGTGGCCAGCAACGGACCATACGACCAGCAGCTCCACCGGCTGGAGCTGGCGGGCATGAAGCGGTATTTCGATTGGTTCTTCGTGTCGGAGAGACTGGGTGCGTCCAAGCCGGCCCGGGCCTTTTTTGACGGGGCGTTTGCGGCGCTGAACGATGGATGTGAAGCGGCCATCGCGCCGAAGGACTGCGTGATCATTGGGGACTCCTTGACCTCCGACATGGCCGGCGGCCGGCAGTATGGCATGAAGACCTGTTACTACCGCCGCCCCGGCGCGGCAGAGGGTACGGATGTGACCTGGCAGGTGACGGATCTGCGGCAGATACCGGCGTTGTTGGAGGGTACGGCGTTATGACCATCAATGAATACCAGCAGCGGGCCATGGCTTCGCTAAATCCCGAATTGAAGGGCCGGGATGTGCTTATCAACAGCGTCATGGGCCTGTGCGGCGAGTCCGGCGAGGCCATCGACATCGTGAAGAAGTGGCTGGCCCAGGGCCATCCGCTGGACCGGGAGCATCTGGCCAAGGAGTTGGGGGACGTGGCCTGGTATCTGGCCGAGGCGGCCACGGCGCTGGACCTTGATCTGGAGGACATCCTCCGGGCCAACCTGGAGAAGCTGGAGCGCCGGTATCCAGATGGCTTTTCCACGGAAAAGTCCGTGGGCCGGGATAAGAACGATCTGTAAGAAAAGCGGAAGCGGCGGCTTCCGCTTTTCTTCTTCACGGGGACTTGACACCGGGATTTTTTGTGATACACTGAGGCGGTGCGCATTTTTTGCTTAGGAGGGATAGCTGTGCTGCAATCATTCCTCACTGTTGGGCAGCAGATCCTCACACTGTACCTGCTGCTGGTGGTGGGCTTTGTACTGGGAAAGGTCAAGCTGCTGGATGACCGTGCCTCGGTGGCCCTGAGCAGCCTGGTCATGTACGTGGTGTCCCCCTGTATGATGGTGGTGGCGTTCCAGCGGCCGCTGGAGCATACGGCACTGCACAACTTCGGCGTAGTGACGGGTGTCTCGGCCGTACTCCATGTGGTGTTTATTGCGGCGGCCATGCTGCTGATCCGCGATAGAGACCGTGAACGGCAGAACTGCCTGCGCTTCGCCGCAGTGTTCTCCAACTGCGGCTTTATGGGCTATCCCCTGATGGCCGCGCTACTGGGCAGCATCGGCGTGTTCTATGGTTCGGCCTACGTCATCGTATTTACTATACTCAGCTGGACATGGGGCGTCTATGTCATCACAGGCGACCGCAGCCAGCTGCGGCTGAAGCCCCTGCTGCTGAACCCCGGCGTTATCAGCGTGGTGCTGGCTATGGCGCTGTATCTCGGACAGGTGACGGTGCCGGAACCCCTGATGGTCCCCATCAACTATCTGGCGGACCTGAATACGCCGCTGCCCATGCTGGTGGTGGGCTATCAGCTGAGCCACGCCAATTTCAAGGCGGCGCTGCAGGGTATCAGCTCCTGGGTGACGCTGGTGCTGCGGCTGCTGGTGCTGCCTCTTACCTCACTGGGCATCTGCCTGGCGCTGAACGTGTCCCATGACCTGACGCTGGTGCTGCTGATCGCGGCCAGCGCGCCGCCGGCGGCGCTGCTGAGTATGTTCGCCGCCCGCTTCGGCAAGGACACCGCCCTGACCTCGTCCCTGGTGTCGGTCCAGACGGCGATCTCCGCGTTGACCATGCCGGTATTGGTCGGCCTGGCAAAGGTGCTTGGATAAAGAAACATCCCCCGGCGGAGCCGGGGGATGTTTCTTTATCCGCGGTGCAGTATGGCGTCCAGATCCTGTTGGGGATGGGTGATGGGCTGCAGCTGATAGGTATCCACCAGCGTCTTGACCACCGTCTCTGACAGGAAGGCCGGCAGGGTGGGCCCCAGGTAAATGCGCTTGATGCCCAGAGCCAGCAGGGTCAGCAGGATACATACCGCCTTCTGCTCGTACCAGGACAGCACCAGCGTCAGCGGCAGGTCATTGACGCCGCAGCCAAAGGCATCGGCCAGGGCCAGCGCGATCTGCACAGCGCTGTAGGCGTCGTTGCACTGGCCTGCGTCCAGTATGCGGGGAATGCCGTTGATATCGCCCAGATCCAGGTCATTGAAGCGGAACTTGCCGCAGGCCAGCGTCAGGATCAGCGAGTCCATAGGCGTGGACTTGACGAAGTCCGTGTAGTAGTTGCGTCCGGGGTGCGCGCCGTCGCAGCCGCCTACCAGAAAGATGTGCTTCACCGCGCCGCTTTTGATGGCGTCGATCACCGCCGGGGCGCTGTCGCCCAGCGCCTTGTGGGCAAAGCCGGTGGTCAGGATATGTCCGCCGTTGATGCCACTCATGCTCCGGTCGGTGCTGTATCCGCCCAGGGCCAGCGCCTGGTCGATGAGGGCGGAGAAATCCTTGCGGCCCTGCCGATCCTCCGGGATGTGCTTCAGTCCGGGATAGCCCACCACCGACGTGGTATAGATACGGTCGGCATAGCTGGGACGGGGCGGCATGATGCAGTTGGTGGTCATCAGAATGGGTGCGGGAAGGCTGTCGAACTCGCTTTGCTGGTTTTGCCAGGCGGTGCCGAAGTTTCCGGCCAGCTGCGGGTATTTTCGCAGCCCCGGATACCCGTGGGCGGGCAGCATCTCGCTGTGGGTGTACACGTTGACACCGGTGCCTGTCGTCTGCTCCAGCAACTGGTGCAGGTCCTCCAGATCGTGGCCGGATACCACGATGAACGGCCCCCGACGGATGTCCGTGTGGACCTTTGCGGGCGCCGGGTCACCGAAGGCGGCGGTGTTGGCCTTGTCCAGCAGGGCCATGCATTGATAGTTTACCAGACCAAATTCCGTGATGAGGGCCAGCCACTCCTCAACGGTGTGCTTCTGCCGCAGGGCGCACAGCCCCTTGTAGAACCACTGGCTGACCGCCTCATCCTCCTGCCCAAGGCGGAAAGCGTGATGGGCATAGGCTGCCATACCCTTCATGCCGAACAGCAGTGTGGCGCGCAGAGACACGATGTCCGTATCGCCGCGCCATAGCCAACTCGGGTCCTGTATCGGCAGACGCTGGGGCGTCAGTTTTTCGGCGCGGCGGATATAGCCCTGTAAGGCTGTATCGTCAAAATTTACGTTGGTCAGCGTGGCGAACAGACCGTCCGCCAGCAGGTGTGTGACTTCCGGAGGATAGTCCTCCTTGGCGGCATATATCTCCGCCAGGTGGATGAGGGAGCACACCAGATAGTCCTGCAAATTGGCGGTTTTCGGCTGCTTGCCGCAGACGCCGGTGCGGACGCAGCCGCTGTTGCCCGCCGTCTGCTGACACTGAAAACAGAACATTTCAGACATAGAATACAAACCTCCTGACAGTATAGCAGCGATAGTCTGCCCTGCCGGGAGAAAATATATACAAAAAGGGAGACGCGCAGCGTCTCCCTTTTCTCAAAATTTCAGCAGAACGCCCACCAGGGCGGAGATTCCGATGAACACGATAGGGTGCCACTTTTTCACCACAGGTACCCAGTTGGTACACACCAGCAGTACGGCCGCCAGGGCGATAGCCGGCCAGTTCAGCGCGGCCAGACCGGTCATACCACTGTGCAGCAGGGCGATAGGTGCTACGGAGATGCCCGCCGCAGCCACCAGCGCGGTGGAGGCGGGGCGCAGGCCGTAGAACGCGGCGCTGACCCACTTGCTGTCGCGAAAGGCTTTCAGGAACGCCGCCACGATGAGAATGACGATAACGGAGGGGGTTACCAGCCCGATGGTGGCCACCAGCGCGCCGCCGATGCCACCGGTGGTAAAGCCCACGTAGGTGGCCATGTTCACACCGATGGGGCCCGGCGTGGACTCCGACACCGCCAGCATATCCGCCAGCTGCGCATGGGTGAACCAGCCGGTGCGGTCGGCCATATCCTGCAGGAAGGGCAGAGTGGCCAGCCCGCCGCCTACGGCGAACAGACCGGTCTTGAAGAATTCCCAGAACAGTTGGAGGTACAGCATTATTTCGCCCTCCTTATCACGTTCTGAATGACGATGCCCAGCGCCGCGGCCGCCGCCACGAAGATGACGGGGGACAGGTCGGTGAGCAGCGCCGCCGCCAGCACAGCAAGGAAGATCAGCCCGGCGGCCCAGTCCTTCACAGAACCCTTGAACAGCTTGAGCACCGCGTTGAAGATCAGCACGCACACACATACGCGGATACCCGCAAAGGCGTGCTGCACCCAAGCCAGATGGGAGAAGCTGTTGATGACGCCTGCCAGTGCGGTGATGATGATCAGCGATGGGAACACAATGCCCAGCGTGGCCACGATGCCGCCGATAATACCGGCCTGCTTCTGCCCTATGAAGGTGGCGGTGTTTACAGCGATGATGCCGGGGGTGCACTGGCCGATGGCAAAGTAGTCCACCAGCTCCTCGTCTGTAGCCCAGCCCTTGTCCTCCACGACCTCGCGCTGGAGGATGGGCAGCATGGCCATACCGCCGCCGAAGGTCATGACGCCCACCTTGGCAAAGGTGAGGAACAGCTGACCGAGAAGTTTTGTGTTCATGCTCGTATCACCTCATTCTATATATCCGTACAGTCCCCGCACCGATACCTCGCCGCTGCGGACTGTCTCCGTTTCGCCGTTTTCATACTGCACCGTCAGGCCGAACTGTTCGTCTATGGCCAGCGCCGTGGCCTGACGGACGGTATTGCCTCGCAGGACGCGCACGGGTCTGCCCAAATTCACGCACCGCCGCCGGTATTCCGCCAGCCATTCCACTGGGTCGGTCAGCACAGTCCGCATGGCTGTCAGCTGGGCCAGTATGGCGTCTGCCAGCGCGTCCGGCGACACGTCAAGCTCTTGTAGGGCAAGGGATGTGGCCATGTCCGCGATGTCCGGCGGAAAAGAGGCCTGTCCCACATTGACACCGATACCTACCACCAGCCACACCGCGCTGCCGTCAGGGAGCAGGGAGGACTCGGTCAGAATGCCGCAGAGCTTTTTCCCGTGCAGCACCACATCATTGCACCACTTGATGCCGCAGTCCGTGCCGCAGAGGCTCTCAACAGCGCGGCACACAGCCACCGCGGCCAGCGGCGTCACGGTGAGCAGCTGCTCAGCCAGGCAGTTCCGCCACAGGACGGAGAGATACAGGCCGCCCTCCGGTGATTGGAACGAACGGCCCAGCCGGCCCTTACCAGCGGTCTGCGCCCGGGCGATGACGGCGGTGCTGTCCAGCCCCTGCGCGGCAAGGGCCTTGCATACGTTGTTGGTGGAGTCCACGGTGTCATAGCGCAGAACATCCCAAGTCACGGCCATCATCTCCTTTCGGTCGAAAACACATTGTAGCACTGTATTCCGCGTTTGTAAATAGTTGACAGGTGTTAAGGAATTTAGTATCATCAGGACAGTTTTTGGAGGAGGGACGCCTATGAACACCCGTACCCGCAAGCTGGTCTATACCGCCCTGTTCGCTGCGCTGACGGCGGTGGGTGCGTTTCTGCGTATTCCGATGGTGTACAGCTCCGTAACGCTGCAATACCTGTTCACTGCCATGGCGGGGCTGCTTCTGGGCCGGAGGTGGGGAGCTTTGAGCCAGGCGGTGTACGTCCTGCTGGGGCTGGTGGGCCTGCCCATCTTCACCATGGGCGGCGGCTTTGGCTATGTGTTCCAGCCCACGTTCGGGTTTCTGCTGGGGCTGATCCCGGCCGCATGGGTCGTGGGTGCCGTGGCAGGGGAGAGTCTGGACCCCAAACGCATGGCACTGGCGTCGCTGGCGGGACTGGCCGCGCTGTATGCCGTGGGAATGCCCTACATGGCGCTGATACTCAACGCCTACATGGGCAAGGGTATGACGTTTTCCGCGCTGCTGTGGGCGGGGATGCTGCCCTACCTGCCGGGAGACGCAGTGAAGATCATCGTGGCGGCGGGCGTGTGCCCCGTTTTGCGGCGGCGGTTAAGATTGGCGGATGGCAGCGATAAGCGGGGCGAATGACCTTGTGCAATACAGCCAAACCGTCTTCTGAAATTTTGACAGGATATTGGCATAGAAATGTATTGCATTTTGCGGCCGAGCCCCGTATAATAGGCAAGAAAAATGAGAGGAGGGACACGCCATGACCTGCAAGACGATCGTGAAAAAGCGGACCGACGCTCCCTCTGTTTTTGTTTCTGATATTGTTTCCATTTGACCGGTGATTTTTCACCGGTCATTTTTTTAGGCTGTTTGTAAGTAAGTAAACATATACGGATGAACGAGAAAGAGAGGACAAGTCACATGAACAAGAAATTAGGACACGACGCCATCTATGACGCCCGGGAGCTGGGCGTGCCCCGGATGCTGCTGCTGGGATTGCAGCACCTGTTTGCCATGTTCGGCGCCACGGTACTGGTACCCATCCTGGTGACGGGCTACGGCCTGCCCCTGTCCATCCAGACCACCCTGCTGTTCGCCGGTATCGGCACCCTGCTGTTCCACGTCTGTACCAAGTTCAAGGTACCCGCCTTCCTGGGCTCCTCCTTCGCCTTCCTGGGCGGCTTCCAGGCGGTAGCCAATCTGGATAGCGGCAAGTTCGCCGCCATGACCGGTGAGGAGAAGCTGCCCTACGCCCTGGGCGGCGTGGTGGTCGCGGGTCTGCTGTATCTGGTGCTGGCCCTGCTGTTCAAGCTGGTGGGTGCCAAGAAGGTCATGCGCTACTTCCCGCCCATTGTCACCGGCCCCATCATCATCCTCATCGGTCTGAACCTGTCCGGCACCGCCGTGACCAATGCCTCCACCTGTTGGTGGCTGGCCTTGGTGGCCATCGCCATCATCATCGTGGCCAACATCTGGGGCAAGGGCATGATCAAGATCATCCCCATCCTGCTGGGCGTGGTAGGCGCGTACATCGTGGCGCTGATCGCCGGTAAGGTGGACTTCACCGAGGTGGCCGGCGCCGACTTCGTGGGTCTGCAGAAGTTCGTCATCGCCAAGTTCGACGTGACCTCTATCCTGGTCATGGCACCCATCGCCATCGCCGCCATGATGGAGCACATCGGCGACGTCTCCGCCATCTCCTCCACCACCGGTAAGAACTTCATTGAGGATCCCGGTCTGCACCGCACCCTGCTGGGCGACGGTCTGGCCACCGCCTTCGCCGGTATGTTCGGCGGCCCCGCTAATACCACCTACGGCGAGAACACCGGTGTTCTGGCCCTGAGCCGCGTCTACGACCCCCGGGTCATCCGTCTGGCCGCCCTGTACGCCATCATCCTGAGCTTCTCCCCCAAGTTCGACGCACTGGTGAACTCCATCCCCACTGCCATCGTGGGCGGTGTCAGCTTCGTCCTCTACGGTATGATCTCCGCCGTCGGCGTTCGCAACGTGGTGGAGAACCGCGTTGATCTGACCAAGTCCCGCAACCTGATCATCGCCGCCGTCATCTTCGTCTGCGGTCTGGGCTTCGCCTCCACCGGCGGCATCACCTTCACCGTGGGCAGCGCCGACATCACACTGACCGGCCTGGCCATCGCCGCCCTGGCGGGCGTGATCCTGAACGCCGTCCTGCCCGGCAACGACTACGAGTTCGGCAAGAGCGTCGAGGGCGACGCCAGCGCCGACCTGGGCAGCTATTGAGCCATATCTTGAATGGATACCGGGCCGCGCGGCCCACACCCCGGGGACGCACGGACAAAAGGCAGGCATCTTACGATGCCTGCCTTTCTGTTGCCTGTTTCCGTGCAACACCGGAGAAAAACACCCCGCATAATAGGGCGGCATACACTGTAACGGTGCCGCTGAATAACGTGTGGGGAGGACACAAAGGATGAAAAACGAAACTTCTGTTATGGCCATTCTGGCGGCGGCGCTGGGTGCGCTGTGCAGCTACGCTTCGGCGCTGGTGGTGCCGCTGGCGGTGCTGATCGCCGTAATGCTGGCGGACTATGCCAGCGGTATGGCAAAGGCATGGAGCGCGGGCAAGCTCTGCTCCAAAACCGGCCTGCGCGGTATCCTGAAAAAGTTGGGCTATCTGGTGCTGGTGGGTGTAGCCGGTGTGGTGGACTGGCTGGTGCGTTACGGCCTGACCCAGGTGGGGGTGGAGGTCAGCTTTCAGTTCCTGATGGCGGCGATGGTCATCGTCTGGCTCATCATCAACGAATTGATCTCCATCCTGGAAAACGTGGCAGCGCTGGGCGGCCCGGTGCCGGGCTTTTTACGCAAACTGTTGACGCGACTGAAAGTCGCCGTAGAAACAAAAGCAGGGGAGGGGGACAAAAATGCAGATCAATGAAGTTGCCTATAAGTGGGCGGGCCAGTTGACCCGTCGGACGGCCACCCGCCGCATTATCCTGCACCACGCCGCGGCGGTAACGTGTACGCCGCAGCAGGTCCACCAGTGGCACCTGGCCAACGGGTGGACGGGGATCGGTTATCACTTTTTCGTCCGCAAGGACGGCACGGTCTACCGCGGCCGTCCGGAGGACACCGTGGGCGCCCACGCCGGGAACAATAACTACGACAGCCTGGGCGTCTGCTTCGAGGGCAGCTTTGACCGCGAGACCATGCCTGACGCCCAGCTGCGCGCTGGGCAGGAGCTGGTGGCATACCTGAAGCAGAAGTACGGCATTTCCACCGTCCAGCGCCACAGCGATGTGAACGCCACCGGCTGTCCCGGGGACAATTTCCCCTTTGATGCCCTGGCGGGCGCGCAGGCTGCAAAGCCTGCGGTGCCGGCGCCGGTGGTCTCCGGCACGACGCTGACGCTGCCATTGCTGACCACCGCCCCCAGCCGCGGCGATACCGTGCGCTGTGTACAGGCAGCGCTGACCGGATTGGGCTATGATGCCGGCGGGGCGGACGGTATCTATGGGACCAACACCGCCGCGGCGGTCAAGCGTTTCCAGGCATCCCGGGGCATTGCCGCTGACGGCTTGGTGGGCCGTGATACCTGGCACAAGCTGCTGGGTGCGTAGAAAAAATAGCGTGCGGAAAGAGGGCGGCGTCGGCCGCCCTCTTCTCTTGTATCCGAAAGCCCCCATGCGGACGCATGGGGGCTTTCATTATGCCAGAATGTTCTTCAGGTCCGTCAGACCGGGTACATTGGTCACCACCAGCACATGATCTCCCGGCTCAATGGTGGTCATGCCGCCGGGAATGATGGTCCGGCCCTCCCGCACGATGGCGGCCAGCAGGACGCCGTGGCGCAGGGGCAGCTTCATCAGCGGCGTGTGCAGTATGCCGTTGCCGTCGTTGCTGGCAGTGAATTCCAGAGCCTCCACCTTGCCGCCCAGCAGCTTGTACAGTGACTCCACCGCCATGCCTTGCGAGTTGGCCAGTGCGCGGACGTAGCGGGTGATCTGGTTGGCGATGATATCCTTGGGACTGATGATGCTGCCCAGTCCCGTCTCCTGTACCAGCTCCATGTAGTTGGGACGGGTCATTTTCGCCAGCACCTTCCGTACACCGGCACGGCGGGCGGCCAGGGCCATCAGCAGATTTTCCTCGTCACGGCCCGTCAGTGCCACGAAGCCGTCCGCACCGAACAGGTTTTCCGATTTGATGAGGTCGATGTCCGTGCCGTCGCCCTCGATGATCATGGCGCCCGGCAGGTCCTGAGACAGCCGCAGGCACTTATCATGGTCCTGCTCCACCACATGGACCCGCGTGCCGGCCCGTGCCAGCTCCCAGCTCAGGTACATACTGATTCGGCTGCCACCCAGGATAGATACATCCTTTACCCGCTGGAGGCTGCGGCCCATGCTCTTGAGCATTTTGTGCAGCTCGGCCTTGCTGCCCACCATGTACAGCCGGTCCTCCAGCTGGGGCACGAAGGCACCGTTGGGGATGATGAACTCATCGCCCCGCTGGGCGGCGCAGATCAGTACCTCTGCCACGCGCTCCCGGTGAAAGTCGCTGAGGCTGCGGCCGAGGATGGTATCCTCCGGGTGCAGCTGAAAGCCGATCATGTCGATGCGCCCGCCGGCAAAGGGCTCCACGGAGATGGCTGCCGGGAAGCTGAGGATCCGTGCGATCTCCTGCGCCGCGGCCAGGTCGGGATTGATGACCATATCCAGGCCGATCTCCCGCTTGAGCATATCCGCGTCCCGGCGGTATTCCGGGTTCCGCACCCGGGCAATGGTGTGCTGCGCGCCCACGCTTTTGGCGATCAGCGCGCACACCAGGTTCGTCTCGTCCACGCCGGTGACGGCGATGACCAGGTCGGCGTCCCGCGCCCCGGCCTCCATCAGAACGCTGATGGAGGCGCCGTTGCCGTGGATGCACAGCACGTCCAGTGTGCTGTCCGCACGGTTCAGGTGGGCGGCCTCATCGTCCACCACCGTGATGTCGTGCTTTTCCTGGGTCAGCTGCTGGGCGATGGCATAGCCCACCTTGCCGCAGCCTACGATGATGATCTTCATGCGTCCTCCTCTCCGCCCGAGGGGGCGGCGGTCTGCCTCTTTTCCAGCAGGGCGGCGGAAAACTCCGCGCCCAGTATCAGTATCTGTCCCGACATATACAGCCACAGCAGCACCACGATCACCGTGGCAATGGAGCCGTACAGCACCGAGTAGCGTCCCAGGTGCTCTACGTAGTACGAAAACGCCATGCTCAGCACCATCCACGCCGCCAGTGAACCGCCCACGCCGGGCAGCACCTCCCGCAGCGGCCGGCGCTGGCCCTGGGAGAGCATATACAGGATCACCAGCGTGATAGCCATGACCACCGCCAGCAGCACGAAGCGCAGGGAACTCCACGCGGTGATGAACGAGTCGGTGATGGTGATGAACCGTCCGACAAACTCCAGCACGGACCGTCCCACCACCACCAGCACCAGCGTCACGGCGATAACGACGATCAGCCATACAGTGAACAGCAGGATCCGCAGCTGGCTGCGCCACAAGCTCTCCGGCGCGCTGCGGCCAAAGGCCTTGCGGAGCGAGTGCATCAGGCACCCGGAGGCCCGCATGGGGAACCAGATGGAGAAGATGAGACTGAACCACAGCAGCTGACGGCTCTGGTTGGCGGAGACGTACTCCAGATATGAGCGCACCACATCCACCACATCTGCCGGCAGCAGCGGCTCCAGTACGGAGGTGATATACGCCACGTCCAGTTCCAGCAGACCCAGCAGGGTGCTGATGAAGATCAGCAGGGGGAAGATGGCGAACAGCAGATAATACGTCAGCGCCGCGCTGTCCCGGGCTACGTCGTGGGTATAGTACCGCAGCACCATGTCGGCGGCCAGCCGACCGGTGTGGGTGCGGGGGAATTTTTTGTTACCACTCATATCAACATACCTCGGATGTTTAGTATACCATGATTGTTGGTAAAATCAAAGCATAATTTATCGGCGCGGCTGTTTCTGCCCGACCGGGCTCAATTTTTCGTAAAAAACCGGAAAAATGAAATTTTTATTAAAAAAAGCATTTCAGGTTGTCGAAACGTGAAAAGCATGCTATAATACTATAAGCGTAACTGGAAATAATAGGAAATCACTTTATCATTATTATACATGAGTGGAGGACGTATTATGGATAATCTGACTACCATCGTTCGTGACGAGATCTCGCGGCAGTACCGGAGCGTGCGGCAGTTTGCCTTTGCGGTGGGCGTGCCCCTGTCCACCATCAACAGCGCCCTCCACAACGGTGTCGGCGGTTCTTCGTTCGATACCGTCATGCAGATCTGCAAGACGCTGGGCATCAAGGCGATGGCCGATGATGCCGCCTTCTATCTGACCGATGATACCGAGCAGCTGCTGACCCAGTACGCCAAGCTGGACGACTACGGCCGCCACACTGTGGCCTCCGTCATGCAGGTGGAATACGAACGTTGCTCCAAGCTGAACAATCTGGACGACTGACACATACGGCCCACCGCTCTCCGGCGGCGGGCCTGTTTTTTCCGCCGCCGCTGTGCGGCGGCTTTTTTCGCTTTTTTATTGCAAACACCGCTATGCTGCGATACAATATATACGATAGATTTGTTGATGAATTTATATTATATTAGGTGTTGATATTACCATCGATTAACAAGGATTTGATTGCCAAGCGGGAATCGCTTTGCTGAGTACAATGGCCGGCCGGCTGCGGAGGAAGTCTATGGAACAGTTTACCGTCCAACTGAACAACGCGACCTGCACGGTGTGTATCGGCGCCGGTGTGCTGGGGCGCGCCGGCGCGCTGCTGCGGCAGCATGTGCCGCAGGTGCGCCGCTGGGCACTGGCGGCGGATGAAAATGCATCTGCCCTTTATGGCGAATGGGTGCAGAGCAGCCTCCGTGCCGCCGGGCTGGAATCGAGGTTGTTCCTGCTGCCCCAGGGCGAGGGTGCCAAAACGCCGGAGGCCTGGGTGTCCCTGTGCCGCCGGATACTGGACAGCGGTTTTGACCGTTCCTGCGGCGTGGTGACGCTGGGTGGCGGCGCCTGCGGCGACGCGGCGGGCTTTGCCGCCGCGTCGCTGCTGCGGGGCGTGCCGTTGGCCCATATCCCCACCACGCTGCTTGCCCAGGTGGACAGCGCCCTGGGCGGCAAGACGGCTCTGGACTTGCCGGAGGGCAAAAACCTGCTGGGTGCGTTCCACCAGCCGTCTCTGGTGCTGTCGGACCCTGCCTGCCTGGCGACGCTGCCGCAGCGGCAGTTTGCCTCCGGCATGGCGGAGGTCATCAAGACCGGGCTGGTGGCCGATTCCGCCCTGCTGGCCGCCGCCGAGCAGGGCCTGCGGAGCGACAGCGGCGAGGCCCTGACGGCCCTTGTCGCCGCCTGCGGACGGGCCAAGCTGCACTTGGTATCTGGTGATGCGGAGGACCACGGCGCGCGCCGCCTGCTGAACTTTGGCCATACCTTCGGCCACGGTTACGAGGCTGTCGGCGGGTATGACACCTGGACCCATGGCGAGGCTGTGGCCGCCGGGATGTGCCGTACCCTTCGCTGGCAGATAGCCAATGGCTATGGCGGCGCCGATGTGCTGGCGCGGCTGGAGCCGCTGCTGACGCGGTACGGCCTGCCCACGGCCATCGACTGTGACGAGGCGGCCCTGCGCCGCTGCGTGGGCCACGATAAAAAAACCGCCGGCGGTACGGTGCAGTTGGTCATCGTCCGCTGTATGGGACAGGGTGAACTGGTGACGGTGCCCCTGTCCGATTTATGGGAGGATAAAGCATGAAGCTGTTATTGACGCCTTCGTCTCTGCGGGGCACCGTCACGGTGCCACCCTCCAAAAGCCTGCTGCACCGCGAGCTGATCTGCCGGTTTCTGGCGGGCCAGGTCACGGAGCTGCCGCCCCACGCGGCACAGGATGTGCTGGCGACCTACCGGGGACTGGCCTGCCTGACCGCCCCGGCGCCGCTGGTGGACTGCGGCGACAGCGGCAGCACCCTGCGCTTTTTGCTGCCGCTGTTCATGGCCCTTGGCCGCACCGACGCGGTGTTCACCGGCTCCGACCGGCTGCTCTCTCGCCCTATCCCCGGGGATCTGGGCCTGCGGCGCACGGAGCAGGGCCTTGCCCTGACCCGCCCGCTGACAGCGGGCCACTGGTCGCTGCCGGGAGATGAGACGTCCCAGCTGATTTCCGGTATGCTGCTGGCGCTGCCGCTGCTGCCGGGGGACTCGGACATTACCGTCACCGGAGAGGCCGTCTCCCGGCCCTATGTGCAGATGACTCTGGCGGTCCTGGCTCGCCACGGCGTCACCGTGGAGAAAATCACCGATGGCTGGCATATCCCCGGCGGGCAGTTCTGTCGCCCCGCGCCGCTGTTGGATGAGCCGGACTGGTCCGCTGCGGCCTATTGGCTGGTGCTGCGTGCCCTGCTTCCCAGACAGAGAAGAGAGGCCCTTCGTATCCCGTTGGTGCCGCCGCCCTATCTCCAGGGCGACGCGGCTATCTTGCGCTATCTGGACAAGCTGCCGGAGCAGATCGATATCTCCGACACCCCGGACCTTCTGCCGCCGCTGGCCCTGTACGCCGCGCTGCGCCCGGGCCGCGATACCCGCTTTACCCACGCCGCGTTCCTGCGGCAGAAGGAGAGTGATCGCCTGACCGCCGTCTCCGCTGTGCTGAACGCGCTGGGCGCTTCGGCAGAGGTGCAGCCGGACGGACTGGTCATCCACGGCGTGAGCGCGCTGCACGGCGGAGATGTCTCTGCCTGCGGTGACCACCGCATCGCCCTGCTGGCTGGCTGCGCCGCTATGGTGGCCGACGGCCCCGTGACACTGTCCGGCGCTGAGACGGTGGCGAAGTCCTACCCCGCCTTCTGGCGCGAGCTTGCCGCCCTGGGCGGAAACTGGGAGGTGCTGGAATCGTGATGCACTACACGCTTTTCGGCGAGTCCCACGGTCCGGCGGTGGGTGTCTTGCTGACGGATGTGCCGCCGGGTCTGCCGCTGGACGAGGCCTTTATCCGTGAACAGCTGCTCCGCCGTATGGGGCAGGGGGGACTGACCACCGCCCGGCAGGAAAAAGAGGAAGTGCACTTCCTGTCCGGCGTCTATCAGGGCCGCACCACCGGCGATCCGCTGGCGGCGGTCATTTACAACGGTGATGTCCGTTCCGCCGACTACGACAGCCTGAAACACAAGCCCCGGCCCTCCCACGGAGACTATACCGCCGCGGTCCGCGCCCTGGGCTGCAACGATCCCCGGGGCGGCGGCCATACCTCCGGGCGGCTCACCGCGCCGCTGACCGTGGCCGGCGCGCTGGCGATCACATACCTGAAGACGGCCCATATCGCCGTTCACGCGGATGTCCTGGATGAGGAGGCTCTGCGGGCACGCGCTGCCGCTGCCAAAGCGGACGGCGACAGTGTGGGCGGCGTGATCCGCTGCACCGTCAGCGGTCTGCCCGCCGGTTTGGGCGGCCCTGACTGGCGGGATACCGTGGAGGGCACCATCGCCCGCCATGTGTTTGCCATTCCCGCTGTCAAGGCCATCGGCTTCGGCGCAGGGGAGACCTTCGCCCAAATGCGCGGCAGCGCGGCCAACGACCCGTTTACGATGGCCCGTGGCGCTGTTCGCACAGCGACCAATCATGCCGGCGGTGTCAACGCCGGCGTCACCAACGGCATGGACGTGGTGTTCGACGTGACGTTCCGCCCCACACCGTCCATCGCTAAGGAACAGCGGACCGTGGACCTGACTACCATGACGGAGACGACTATCTCCGTCCCCGGTCGCCACGACGCCTGCATCGCGCTCCGCGCTGCCCCGGCGGTGGAGTCCGCCGCCGCCCTGGCGGTGTGCCAGCTGCTGCCGGACACGCCCGCCGACCTGGATGGTCTGCGCTGCCGATTGGACGAGACGGACGCGGCGATCCTGGAGCTGTTTGACCGCCGTCAGCGGCTGTCTGCCGCCATCGGCGCGTATAAGAGCGCCCACGGTCTGCCGGTCCGGGATAAGGCCCGGGAGGCGGAAGTCCTCCGTACCCGGGGCGATATGCTGCCGGAGCGCCGCGATCAGGCGGAGCGCCTGATGACCCTGCTGATGGCGCTCTCCCGGGAGGAGCAGGCATGACGGGGCGGATCATCCTTATCGGTATGCCCGCCGGCGGAAAGACCACCATCGGCGCCGCCCTGTCCCGGGCGCTGTCCGTGCCCCTTTACGACGCGGACGCACTGACGGAGCAGACGGCGGGCTGTTCCATCCCTGAGATCTTCGCCGCGGAGGGCGAGGCTGCCTTCCGTGCCCTGGAACGCCGGACGCTGGAAGCGCTCTGCACAGAGACGGAAATACCCTGCGTCATCGCCACCGGCGGTGGTGCGGTGTTGACGGAGCAGAACCGTGAGCTCCTGCGTCGAAGCGGCACGGTGTTCTGGCTGGACCGGACGGTGGATAATATTATGTCGACTGATTACGCCGCCGGACGTCCGCTGCTCGCCGGGGGAGAGGCGGCCCTGCGGGCCCTGTATGCCGTCCGCTGCCCGTTGTACGCGGCCTGCGCCCATTATCGGGTGCCTGACGGCACTGTTGACCAAATGAAGGATTTTATTCTGCGACTATGGAGGGATACGCCATGAAGCTGCTCATCCTCAACGGCCCCAACCTGAACCTGTTGGGCCAGCGGGAGCCGGACATCTACGGCAGACAGAGCTATGACGATTTATGTAAACTGATTTACGAGCACGCCGCCGCCGTGGGCTGCCAGGTGGAGCTGTTCCAGTCTAACCATGAGGGCACGCTTATCGACGCTATCCAGGCCTCCCGGGCCGGCTTCGGCGGCATCGTCATCAACCCTGGGGCCTACGCGCATTACAGCTACGCCATCTATGATGCTCTGCGCTGCGCCCCCGTCCCGGCGGTGGAGGTGCATATTTCCGATATCAACGCCCGCGAGCCCTTCCGGGCCGTGTCCGTCACCGCGCCGGCCTGCGTTAGAGTCATCACCGGCCACGGACTTGCCGGCTATCTCGAAGCCATGGACTATCTGCTCCAACACACCAATGACACTGCGGCTGCGCCCACCTGCGGCTGCACTGGGGAGGCACTTGTATGACCAACAAAAAGCTCTATCTTATCGGCGACCCCGTGGATCATAGCCTTTCGCCGCTGCTCCACGGCGCCATGATCGCCCAGACCGGCGTACACTACACCTATGAAGTCCGCCGCGTTCAGCCCCGCGATCTGGCTGACTTCGTGGCCGAGGCCAAGGCCGGCGGCTGTGCCGGGTTCAACGTCACCATGCCCCACAAGGAGGCCATCCTGCCGCTGCTGGATGAGCTGAGCCCTGCGGCGGCCGCCTGCGGTGCGGTGAACACCGTCTGCATCAAAAACGGCCGTGCCATCGGCTATAACACTGACGGCCGGGGATTTGTGGACAGCCTGCGCGCCCGCGGCCTGGAGCCGGAGGGCAAGACCGTGCTGCTGCTGGGCACCGGCGGCGCCGGAGACGCCATCTGTGATGCGCTGGTCGGCGCCGGTGTGAAAAAGATTTTCGTCACCAACCGCAGCGTCTATCCGGCCCAGGATCTGGCCGCGCGTTACCCGGATAAGGCGCAGTTCATCTACTTCGGCATTTTCCCCGTCCGCCATGCCATGGCCGAGAGCGACCTGTTCATCAACGCCACCTCTCTGGGCATGGCCGGCATGAAGGAGTTTTCCGACCTGGGCTTCCTGCGTGACGCCCCGGCAGGCGTCACCGTCTACGATCTGGTCTATAACCCCCGGCAGACCATGCTGCTGCGCGAGGCCGAAAAGCGCGGCCTGCCCACCGTGTCCGGCATCGACCTGCTGCTCTACCAGGCGGCCCGTGCCTTCAAGATGTTCACCGGCAAGGACGTGGATATGCCCGCCCTGTTCTCGGCGCTGGAGGGCAAGCTGGACTGAGGTTGACACCCGTCCCGCGCGGTTATATAATACCCGAAGGCTTTTCACCTTTTCTTTGAGGTATTTTCTATGAACTTTCGATTGCTCTCACACACAATGGGCTACATCCTGTGGGTCGAGGCAGGCTTTCTGCTGCTGCCGGCACTGACGGCCTGTATTTATGCCGAGACCTGCTGGCAGCAGTTTCTGCTGACGGCGCTGCTCTGTGCCACAGCGGGCACGGTGCTGCATCTGATCCCGGTGAAAAAGACCCAGATGCACAGCCGCGACGGCTTTGCGGCAGTGGCGCTCAGCTGGGTGCTGCTGTCCCTGTTCGGGGCGCTGCCCTATGTGTTCACCGGCGCCATGACCAGTTATATCGACGCCCTGTTCGAGACGGTCTCCGGCCTGACCACCACAGGCTCGTCCACCTTCACCGCTGTGTCCCATCTGCCCCGCAGTGTGCTGCTGTGGCGCTCGCTGACCCAGTGGATGGGCGGCATGGGCGTGCTGGTGCTGTTCCTGGCGCTGACGCCCCGCATGGGCGAGGGCGCGGTGTTCCTCATGCGCGCCGAAAGCCCCGGCCCCATCAAGTCCAAGCTGGTGCCCAAGGTGGGCGGCACCGCCAAGATACTCTATCTGATCTATGTGGTGCTGACCCTCTGCGAGGTGCTGGCCCTGCGTCTGGCGGGCGAGAGCTGGTTCTCCGCCGTCTGCCACAGCTTTACCACCATGGCCACCGGCGGCTTCTCGATTTATGATACCTCCCTAGCGGGCGCGTCCAAGGCGGTCATGTGGATCGTCACCGTGTTCTCCTTCCTGGCCGGCGTGAATTTCTCCCTGATGTTTCTGGCCGTTCGCGGCAAGCTGAAGGAGGTGCTCCGCAGCGAGGAGCTGCGGATCTACGTCGGTATCGTGGCGGCGGCCACGTTGCTGCTGTGCATTAACCTGCGGGTGCAGGCGGGGGTGCCCTTCCGGGATTCCATCACCGACGCCGCCTTCCAGACTGTTACCATCATCACCACCACGGGCTTTGCCACCGTGGATTTCTCCCTGTGGCCTACCTTCTGCCGCATGGCGCTGGTGATGCTGATGTTCACTGGCGCCTGCGCCGGCTCCACCTCCGGCGGCATCAAGATATCCCGCGTCGCCATTCTCTGCAAGAGCCTGAAGCGGGAGCTGAAGCGGCTGGCGCACCCCCACCATGTCAGCGTGCTGAAGGTGGACGGACAGGCCGTGGAGGAGCGGGTCGTCTCCTCCGCCGGCGCGTTTATCGCGGCATACCTGCTGGTGCTGCTGGCGGGCGCACTGGTGGTCAGCTGGGACAACTACGGCTTTCAGGAGTCCTTCGCCGCCTCTCTGACCTGCATCAGCAACGTGGGCCCCGGCCTGGGCATCCTCGGCCCCATGGAGAATTTCTCCATCCTCTCGCCCCTGAGCAAGCTGGTGCTGTCGCTGGAGATGCTCATGGGCCGTCTGGAGCTGATGCCCCTGTTGGCGCTGTTCCTGGGCAGCACTTGGCGTGACTGACGCAAAAAAGCACCCCGCGGGGTGCTTTTGTCATTTCTGCGCCGTGCAGTATGCCTCATATTTTTCCTGGAGCCAGGCCTTCAGCGTCTCCACGCCCGCCTCGTCCCAGGTGAAATCCCGCTCCTCCTTGTCCTGCGCCAGCTCGTAGCATACATTGCTGTATACAGCGGTGTGCAGGATTCCCGCGTCCTTATCCCCATCGAAGCGGTAGCGGAACTCCCCGATGGAGCCGGTGTATATGAACGCCCGATTGAACCAGTTGGGCGTCAATTCTGCGAATTGTGGGTGCATGACGGTCGCTCCTTTCGTTTATCATAGGGATGATACCACAAAACCGGCGGACTGTACAGGCAAAAATTTGCCGCGGCTCGCCGAAGGACTTGAAAACAGACCAAACGTATGGTACAATGTGCCTGCATATTCAGGGGCACCGCCCCTTGGCAAAGTGAGGGAATAGCGTATGAAAAACGCAGTCAAACGTATCGGCGTGCTGACCAGCGGCGGCGACGCCCCCGGCATGAACGCCTGCATCCGCGCCGTGGTCCGCAGCGCCAACGCCCGGGGCATCGAGTGCGTGGGCATCCGCCGCGGCTATCAGGGCCTGATCTCCGGCGACATTGTCGAGATGGACAACGCCAGCGTCAGCCGCATCATCAACCGCGGCGGCACCATTCTGTACTCCGCCCGCTGTGACGAGTTCCGCACCAAGGAGGGGCAGGAGAAGGCCTACGCCACCTGCAAGCTCATCGGTCTGGACGGCCTGGTGGCCATCGGCGGCGACGGCACATTCCGCGGCGCGCAGGACCTGTCCAAGTTCGGCATTTCCGTGGTGGGTATCCCCGGCACCATCGACAACGACATCGTCTGCACCGACTACACCATCGGCTTCGACACCGCGGCCAACACCGCCGTGGAGTGTATGGACAAGCTCCGCGACACCATGCAGTCTCACGAGCGCTGCTCCGTGGTGGAGGTCATGGGCCACCGCGCCGGTTATCTGGCGCTGTATGTGGGCGTGGCCATCGGCGCCACCGCCGTGCTGGTGCCCGAGCGCTCCTACGACTTTGAAAAGCACGTGGCTGAGAAGATCCGCCGCGCCCGCATCAGCGGCAAGACCAACTTTATGATCGTGGTGGCCGAGGGCGCCGCCAGCGGCATGGCCGTGGGCGAGCAGATCAAAAAGGAGCTGGGGCTGGATCCCCGCGTCACGATCCTTGGCCACATCCAGCGGGGCGGCAGCCCCACCGCCAAGGACCGCGTCACCGCCACCCGCATGGGCTACGAGGCGGTGCAGCTGCTGGCGGAGGGCAAGACCAACCGCATCGTCTGCGCCAAGGGCGACCGGATCACCAACGTGGACATCGACGAGGGCCTGGCGATGACCAAGACCCTGAACCACGAGGAGTTCGAGGTCATGACCGTCATGACCGGAAGATAAGGAAAAGAGCAAAAAAGAGACGCGCCGCAGCGCGTCTCTTTCTGTTTACTCAGCGTTGACTGGATATTGGTTGATAAGTCAACAATAGGAAATGTTCGGATTATGGTCGAACGGTCTTTGAAGTTTGTCGAGGAGTATGGTCCGATAATTTTGGAAGGATTCACATTCGAGGGCGGATATACCGATATAGTGCAGGCAGGCGATGGAGATTTCATTACGGAGGATACTTTGTGGGACTTTAAGGTTACTTCTGCATCAATAACGACGAGACACACCTTGCAGTTGCTTATGTACTGGAGGATGGGGCTTCGCTCTGTACATCCGGAGTTTGAAAAAATTGAATACCTTGGGATATATAATCCGCGTTTGAACCGGGTTTATAGATTATTCGTGAAAGATGTACCCGAAGAGGTGATACATACGGTGGAAAGAGATATTATTGGCTATGCGGATTAAAGCCCAAGAGAACGAAAAGAGGCAGGACCATTCCTGCCTCTTCCCTTATTCCATCTCCGGCCGTTCGTCGCCCATGAAGAACACCGCCACGGTGCCCTGTCCGGCATGGCTGCCGATGATGGTGCCGATGTCGCACAGGCGAATCTTCCCCTTCAGCTTCGGGAACCGTTCCTCCACGGCGTCCATGACCAGCCGGGCGTCCTCCGGGCACTGGCTGTGGCAGATAAAGCACTTGCCGTCATAGTCCCGGCCACCCTGGGCGTGCTGCTCCATGGTGTCCACTGTAGTCTCCACGGCTTTTTTCTTGCCCCGCACCTTGCTGTATGCCTTGATGGCGCCCTTGTCGTCCAGCCGCATGATGGGGCAGATGTTCAGCACCGTGGCCACCGTGGCCGCCGTGCCGGATACCCGGCCTGTCCGCCGGAACTGGGTCATATCGCTGGAGAAGAACTGGTGATGCACCTTGTTCCGGTTGTCCAGCACCCACTGGGCCACGGTGTCGATGTCCTCGCCCGCGTCCCGCATATCGGCGGCGTAGTCCACCAGCAGGCCGTAGCCGCTGGAGGAGCACAGGGAGTCGATGACGATCAGCTTTTGCCCGGGGTACTTGTCCTTCAGCTCTGCTGCCGCCAGATAGGCGTTGTTCACCGAGCAGGACTGCCCGGACGTGAACGCGATGTGCAGCACATCGCCGCCCTTCTGCAGCAGGCGCTCGAAGAAGTCCATATACCCCGCTACGTTGATCTGGCTGGTCTGGGGCAGCTTGCCCGCCTTCAGAAAGCCGTAAAACCGGGGCAGCGCCGCCGGATCGCGGCCCATGTCGTCGTCATAGGTCTGCCCGTCCACCACGTAGGTGTAAAACAGCACGGGGATGTCCCGGCTCTCCATGTACGAATAGGGCAGGTCCACCGTGGAGCAGCAGCTCAGTGTAAATTTCCGTTCCATTATTTCTCCTTTTTACTCCTTTGTTCTGCTGTGTCTGCGGCAGGGAAGGGGGCACGCAGAACGCCCATTTGTAATACAAGTTCATTATATGGCTCTGCCTGTTTTTGTCAATATGCGCTTTTCACGGATTGCAAAAACCGATGGGATACGCTATAATAACCACCTGACTACAATACAGGGAGCGATCCGTTATGATACTCGTACTGCAAAAGAACACCCCGGAGCCTGCCATCCGCCAGCTGCTGGCCCAGCTGGCTCTGCAAAACGTCAAGGGCGGCTGCGTAGCGGGGGAGACGTCCATCCTTCTGCCCCTGGTGGGAGAGACGTGGCGGCTGGACCCCGCCGCGCTTCAGGCCCTGCCCTATGTGCAGGAGGCCCGCCGTCTGACCCCGGCCTATCACCTGGCCGCCCGGAGCGCTCATCCGGAGAATACCGTGGTGCCGGTGGGCGATGTCCGCGTGGGCGCGGATTTCTGCCTGATCGCAGGGCCCTGTGCCGTGGAGTCCGCGCACCAGATACAGACCGTCGCCGCCGCCGTAAAGGCCGCCGGGGCCGTCATGCTCCGCGGAGGCGCCTTCAAGCCCCGCACCTCGCCCTACACCTTCCAGGGTCTGGGTGAGCAGGGCGCGGCGCTGCTGGTACAGGCCGGCCGTGATACGGGCCTGCCCACCGTTACCGAGATCACCGATCCCGCCCAGCTGGACACGCTGGCTGATGTGGACGTGCTGCAGGTGGGTGCGCGCAATATGCAGAACTTCGCCCTGCTGAAGGCTCTTGGCCGTACCCGCAAGCCCATCTTGCTCAAGCGCGGCACCTCCGCCACGGTGGAGGAGCTGCTGCTGTCCGCGGAGTATATCCTGGCCGGCGGCAACACACAGGTCATCCTCTGCGAGCGTGGTATCCGCAGCGGCCTGACCCCCGCCCGCGCCGCCCTGGATGTGTCCGCCGTTCCGGTGCTGAAGCGCCTGACCCATCTGCCGGTCATTGTGGACCCCAGCCTTCAGCGCACCGATGGGTGGGAGCCCGGGGGGGGGGCCGCCGTGGCCGCCGGGGCCGATGGATTGCTGGTGGAGGTCCATGACCGCCCCGCCACCGCCCTGTCTGACGGTGCCCAGTCCCTCACCCCCGCCGCCTTCGCCCAGCTGGCCCAAAAGGTCCGCTGCCTCCGCGAAGCCCTGCAATAAGCAAAAACGACCGCCTCGGCGGTCGTTTTTTACATCCAGCAGCCCAAGGCCTTTTTCCACGGCCGGTACAGCCCGTAGCCGATCAGCCCGCCGGCGGTGTTGCAGATCAGGTCGGTGATGTCCGACATCCGTGCTGTGGGCAGCAGAGGCTGGACCAGCTCGATGCACAGGCTCAGCAGAAACGCCGCCCCCACTGTACGGAACACCCCAGCCTTTCCCCGGCGCACCACCGGCCACAGAATGCCGAAGGGCACCGTCATCAGCACGTTTAGAAAGACCTGCCGCTCTGCGTTGCCGTATCCCAGTCGCAGGTCACGGAACGGCTCCAGGTTCATGGGCGCGTAGGCATGGTGTATCCCCGGCATGGAGAGCACCGGCAGCACCGTCACCCACAGCACGCCCAGCATATACACGCTGAACACCGTGTACACCAGCACCCGCCGCCGACCTTGCTTCTTCCACCGGCCCAGCAGCAGGAGATACAGCCCCAGCAGCACGATCAGGTCCGGCGCGTACCTGGGCAGCGCCCGTATGAAAATGTCCGCCATGACCGCACCTCCCATCAGTATAGTATGCCCTATTATGCCCGCCTGTCCCGTGAAAGTCAACCCGGTCAAGCAAATCATAAGGCCCCCACCGTCAGGCGGGGGGTTCGTGAGGGGGCGCAGGTGCGCGGCCGGGGGGGACAGCTTTGAAAAATCTCCGATCTTCAGCATGGGGGGAACCTCCATCGTCTTTCCTTGAGCTCGTACCTATCCTATACCCTCCCACCATGGCAGAGTCAATAGGGGATATGAAAAAATTTTCCCCGCCCGCAGGCGGGGAAAATGTATGTCATTCCGCCGGGATCCGCACGGTGAATGTGCTGCCCTGCCCGGGCGCGCTCTCCACCGCCGCCGTACCGCCGTGGAGCCGTGCGATCTGGCGTACCATGTACAGCCCCAGCCCGGTGCCCTCGCCGCCGCTGCGGGCCGCGTCCACCTGATAGAAGCGCTGCCATATCTTTTCCTGCTGGTCCGGCGGGATGCCCGCGCCATCGTCGCTGACGGACAGCACGGCGCAGCTGCCCGTCCGGCGGACGGTTACACGGACGTGTCCGCCGTCGCTGCCGTACCGGAAGGCGTTGGAAATGAGATTGTTCAGCAGCCGGGTCATCAGTATCACGTCCATCCGTGCCTCCACGTTCTCCGGCGCGTCGCAGGTCAGGACCACGCCCTCCGGCGCGATCATTTTCTGCTGCTCACATACCGCCTCCGCCAGCGCTGCCAGGTCGCCGCGCTCCATGCAGGTCTTCTGGGTGCCCTGTTCCAACCGCGTGATATGCAGCAGCTGCCCGATGAGCCGGGACATTTGCTCCGCCTGCCGATGAATGACCGTCATGCCCTCGACGTAGTCCTCTGTGGTCTCCGCTGTACGCTCCAGCGTCTCACATTCTGCCAGGATCACCGTCACCGGCGTCCGCAGCTCATGGGAAATATTCGCGATAAAATCACGGCGCAGCTGCTCCAGCTTTTTACTGGCCTGATCTGCTTCCAGCAGTCTTTCGCCCAGTCCGTCCAG
>OGQQ01000730.1_pt1 | contig 30360 bp, 35 predicted proteins | sample 1553281 | NCBI WGS metagenome assembly OGQQ01 (sample SAMEA2579937, study PRJEB22360) | human gut metagenome | biome: human gut; feature: human-associated habitat; material: faeces | place: Denmark | collected 2008/2010 | reverse complement strand
CCGCCTACGATCTGGCTGAGGATGATGAGATTGGAATGGTGGAGTGTACGGTGGAATCTATTCGCGGCTTATAATCGGATGATCTGGTCTTCATTGATCAGCAGCAGGTCATCACACTCTTTGCTGAATGCGAGCAGTCGGTCAGAAAAGCCGCTCTTGGAAAACAGACCATAGAGTACGTGATAGCCTTGCCGGATAAAGCTGTTCTGGAGATCAACCGAAGCTGCGACCTTTTGCTGCAGCGCCGTGAGGACAGGCAGATCGACCGGTTTTTGATGGTACTTGCATTCTCCGATAAACAGCCGTTTATTCTGGCGGTCAACCGCCGCTACATCGATCTCCGTGTCAGCATTCAGATCGTTATGCCAATACGAGCCGATTCGGGAGGGAACGAACGCAAGCTGTCCGCTCCGGCAAAGCTCTGCAAAGATGTTCTTGCAGACATCTTCATACGCAAACGCGACAAAGCTGCTGATAAAGGTCTTTTGCAGCTCGTCCAACACGATTTGCTGATTGTCCAGTTCCAGTTCTCCCTTATACGGATAGACATATCGGAACCAGAAGCGGGTAAAGTTGTCCGATACAAAATACAGTCCTTTTCGGGAATGCTCCGGATTCTTTTCCGTGATCGGCGTGTCCTTCACAACAAAGCCCAGCTCGGACAGTGTTGCCAGATACGGCGAGATGGAGGGACTTTCCTGCTCAAGAACGCCGCAGATCTTACTCAGCTTATGATTGCCGTCCGCAATGACCCGGATGATGGAGAAATAATTGATCGGCGTCTGTACCTCATCGCGCAGCAGGAAGTTTGGCTCCTCGTATAGAAATCCGTTTTTGGACAGCACGATCGAGCGGATCTGATCGATCAGCGGTTCCTGCTCGGTAAAGAACTCCAGATATTTCGGCACACCGCCGGTCAGCGCATATTGCTGGACAGCCTGATCGAAGGGTAAGGACTGCGCGGCATAGACCGCCGTAAACGGCAGAGGCATTAAGCGGATCTGCGCTGTTCTTCTGCCATAGAGCGGACTGTCATAGGAAAGCGCGTGCTTTTTCATCATCCCGATCAGCGAACCGCTGAGGATCAGCATGACATTGCTGTCCTGTAAAAACTCATCCCAGATATTTTGCAGAATGGACGGGAAGGCCGGGTTTGTTTTGACCATGTATGGAAACTCATCAAGCACGATCACCTTTTTCTGGTCCGGCTGGTATGTTGCGACCGCACGAAACAGGTCAGCCCAATCAGAAAACGTCACATTGCCAAGCAGCGCATTCCCAGTGGCTCTTGCGATCACACCGGCCATTCGCTTCATGCTCTGCGCCTCAACCTCCTCCGTGGCGAGGAAATATACGGCAGGCTTATCCTTGATAAATTCCTTGATCAGCCGGGTCTTTCCGACGCGCCGCCGACCATAGATCACAACAAAGCCGCCGTCACGACGATATTCCTGTTCCAGCGTCTGCAATTCACTTTGCCGTCCAATAAATTTCATTTCGGCTCACGTCCTTTAATATATTTTCAATTATGCTAATTCGAATTATGCTATTAGTATGGCAGACGATTGTAAAAAAGTCAATCGAAACTTCTGTTTTAGTGAAACTATCTGATTTGGAGGGAATCCCCATGAAAGCAGCCAAGCTGACCGAGCATCCAAGTTTCCGGCTTATGCGGCAGACGGACGTACAGAACGTCTGGCATATGCAGATGCCGCGATGGTTATTTTCCGACCCGCGTTATGCGGATATGAGTCTGGACGCCAAGGTGACGTACACCTTTCTCCTGAACCGCTTTCAGCTCTCGCGGCGCAACGGCTGGGTGAATGACGCCGGTGAGGTGTTCGTGATCTTTCCGCGAAAGGCGCTGGCAAAGGAGCTTCGCATCTGTGAGCAGCGCGTCACGGCGGCATTCCGTAAGCTGGCGGAGCTTCAGCTCATCTGGGAAAAGCGCTGCGGCCGCGGCGACGCCAATCAGATCTATCTGGCCAGCGTCACGCCCATCGACGATCCCGGCTACGAATGTGCACCGTTCTGCTCTGAATCGTATGAATCCTGCGGTTCCAGAACCGCGGATTCTGCGTTTCTTGATGCGGAAGAACCACAGGATGTGCCGCCCCAGAACCCCGAAATCCCCGCCTTTAGAACCGCAGCTTCTGATGTTCCAGAACCACAGGATCCGGGCGCAAGTAATACTGATTTTAGTCAACCTGATATAGCTTTCTCAGATGTCAGTCCATCCGTACCTTCGGAGGACGGGCCGACGGACGATGAAAAAGAGCTCACGGGCATTCTGGATGCTTGTGAGCTTTCGTATTTCGAGCCAGAGGTGGCGCGTGTCTTTGAGAACGCTATCGAGCGGCTTTTCTACTCGGACAATCTGCGCATTGGGCAGGCCGTCTTACCGAGAAGCCGGGTGCGGTCACGGCTGCATCTGCTGAACTATTTCGTTTTGCAGGAAGCTGAGATCAAGCTGCACGCCAACCGGGACGTGCCTGTCCGCGATTCTACGAAGTATGTCATGTCCACGATCTACAACTGCATCACGGAAACAGAGAGCGATCTGATGGTCGATCCGTATCTCAATTCGCTGCGCTCGCCGCCGGGAAAGGGGCGTGGCTGATGCTGCTGACGAAACAGCAAAAATATCTGCTGGCCGTGTTGGAGAAACTCGGCTGCGCAGAGCAGCGGCAGCTCGCCGCACTGCTTCAAAAGACGTTTGCCTTTTCTTCGCTTGACGATGCCGTGCGCGTGACCGGCGCTTGTGTGCGCCAGATGCAGATGGGCGGCCTGCTGCAAATCTCGGATGGTCTCGTTACACAAACCGGAGGGCAGCCCAGCACACAGCAGATAGAAGCCATTGACGTGATGCTGGAGCTGTCCGCAGCGCAGCCTGAGAATTTTTATGCCGTGGATAAACATACTCTACTCCGTTTCTCGCTTGGAGAACCCAGCTTCAAGCAGTTTGTCATCGTATCCGGCAGTGATCCGCCGCTGGAGCGTGAAATCCGGCAGGACGAAAAAATCATCGTTTTGCTGCCTGACGGCATCAGGCCAGAGACATTTCCATACACCAGACCCGTCATTTTTGCGATCCGGCAAGAGAACGGCACACACCGATTCTTTGCCAGAAAATAATTTTTAGGAGGAACTACATATGCCCAGAAAGAAAGCTGAACCCGAAGTGCTGCAAGAAGAAACTGTGCAGCCGGAAATTACTGAAACCGAAGAAAAGGCCATCATGGAGCAGCCCACAGTGGAACCGCAGGTCGAAGAACCTGCAACCTCAGAACCCGTACAACCCTATGGCGAGGAAGAACCATCCGCAGCGAAAGAAGAATCTGAATCTTCCGAACCGGAGAAGAAATCCTTCTATGATTTGGACTTCCGTGCGCTCGACCAGGATCTCTCTCCGGAGCAGCGGCAGGAGTGGAACACGATCTACGCCTCTTTCCGCAGCCGAAGCGTCATGCGCGGCACGATCATCGGCGTCGATCCGCACTCTATGACCGTCCGCAGCGCACAGACAGGCCAGACGGAAACCAAGCGGATGTACTGCGCGGTCATCGTGCCGTTCCGCGCCCGCATTCTGATCCCCGAAACGGAAATGTGGGCAGAAAACGACGAACGCCCGGCGTTCGTTCTGCGGAACATGCCAGGCGCTCAGATCGATTTTGTTGTTACCCATGTGGATCGTGAAGCGGGCTTTGCCATTGGTTCCCGCCGCTTGGCGCTTCATTCACGGCGCTATTACTTCTTGGCGCAGCCGCTCCACCAGCCGGGCAGCCGCGTGCCGTGCCATGTGCTGGCTGTGGGACCGCGCCGGTGTCTGGTCGAGTGTTACGGCTACGACGTGAATCTCTCGCAGCGCGATATGAGCTATGCTGCCATCCCCGACCTGCGGGAGCAGTACCATCCGGGCGATGAGCTGACCTGCGTGGTCAAGCAGTTTGACCGCAAGGCTGGTAACTTGGAGATCTCCGTCAAGGAGACCGTTCCAAACCCCTTCGACGAAGCCAGCCTGCGCCACCCCGTCGGCTGCCGCCGCAGGGCAAGCATTGCGGGCAAATACGCCGGCGGCGTGTTCTGCAACCTCTCCGACGGCGCGGTCGTCATGTGCCGGTATTCGTTCCATTACGAGGACTCGGACTTCAAAACCGGCGATACCGTCATGGTCGTGATCCAGCGGTATGACGAGGGGAAGAAGCAGATTTTTGGAAAAATCGTTGGTAAATAAGTGCTTTACGTTGATATGGGCAAAAGAATGCCGTCTCGTTATAAAACGAGACGGCAATGGCAGTAAGTTTGATTATGGGCTTCATACAACGAAATAAGCAAACTCATTTCGCCATAAACGTATACCGAAGTTCATCGAGCAACTTGCCCTCCCAATCCTACCATGCTTATATTATATGATTGAACGTCCATTGTCAAGCCCCCAAATTTATGGTACGGAGTATCTTTGAGGAATTACTTTGAACCCGTATTTATCGCGCAGTCCAACTCCGCCATTATATGCCTGCCTTAATACGGTCTGCTTAAACGAATCGTGTTTGGGTGGCATTCTCGCTGCTGAACGTGCCATTGTGTTTGGAATGAAATCGGCAAGTTGTAGTCCGGCAAGATTTTCATTCTTTCCGCAAAACTCAATATCTCCAATATGTGTTTGAAAAAAGTGAGGGGTGTAATACATTGTTCCAAGGGCTTCAAGTTCATAAAACCGCTGCCTAAGTGGCTGATTTCCCGGTTCTTGGAGTGATTCATAACAGATGTCTCCAGTCGCCGTATTATGCTTTAGAAAATGGCAGTAATTTTCAAGGAGCATTTGCAATGCAATGGTTAGCTTCGGGTTTGTTTCACCAGGATATAGACGAGACAACTCATCACTATTAACACAAACCCCCATTGTTGTAATAGAGTGCATTTTAATAAGTTTTGACAGACCGGCATATAGTTTTTCTACCGTTCCATTTGCTCTGAATATAGTATAACATGGATCATTTGAACGGCCGGACTTGTTTGCTTCTGTAATTTCTTTTTCGTGTAAAATATGGGTCGTTGCCTGTTGATCTCCTGCCCACAGGCTTAATTTGAGCGCATTTAACTCTTGTGCAACAGCAACCTCACTACTGGCATTCAGAATAACGCCACCGACAACAAAAAAGGACGATCCAGAAGCATTGCGTGTTTCGCTCTCATCAAGATACAATCTATAATGTGCCATACTGACCACCATAATTCGAGTGATTTATATATAGTGTAGTATAGCTGATTCGCCCATCTATTTCAATGATTTTATTGTAACTAGACGAAAACTGGACGAAAAGGCCCCCTCTCCTGTGTTGCTACCAATAGTATTCACAATCCGCGTCCAAGCAGTGGTGCTTCATCGTATAGGTATTTCCTTTGCAGCCTCGGATGGAGAATTGCTCGTTCTCGCTGAGTGTCACAATATTTGCTGAACCACATACCGGACAAATTACGGGATATAGGTCTTTTTTCTCGACCTCGTCCGGAATATCTGCCAATTTGTATTTTGGCACATGCGTGATTTGTCTGGACGTAATGCGTCGGCAGCCAAGAACCCATTCCTTTTTGCATCGCTCAGTTAAAAGAATTTGCTGTGCGCCACCAGAGAGTATCGTTCCACTTTTCATTTTCACCGGCGCAACGATTCCAAGATAAAATTCTGTCCCGGCAGGAACGAGCAATTTTTCCTCATACATTTTTGTGTTAAACCACTCTGGTGCCAGCGCCAGCCTGTTTTTCACATCGATCATAGACTCGGCAAACTCTGTTGAAATAAACCGGCCTGTTGCCCACGCTCCCGCGATTTTACCGGAATCCTTTTTAACCGCGCCAAATGCGCGATACAAAATCAGGGGAGCTGTCGTTATATAGGACTCATAAGATTGATTGAGAAAGCTATTCAGATCGTCCATATCTGTTATCGCGTTCAGATTTACTCTTTCAATTCTTCCGGTCAGATCCGTCCTATGTTGAGAGCAGAAAGAACCAGGTTCATAGGTCGTAAGCGCATCATAATCACAACAGAACATATGCTTTCCTCCATACATTTGTATGCGTATAAAACCCTCAAGAAAATACACAGGCCGCTGCAAGAGAATTTATTATTTCTCTTGATTCTTCCGCTTCAAAATCTTATCCTGCAAGAATGCGATCTGGATCAGCTCCTCCGGCGTTACATCAAGCGCGTCGGCAATGTTGAAGAACGCTTCCATGGAGAACGCGCGGACCATATTCGGCGCTTCAATCGCGCTCAGGTGGGAACGACTGATGCTTGCCTTTTCTGCCAACTGCTCCTGCGACATCCCGCGCATCTTCCGCAGGGAGGAGATCGCGATGCCCATCTGGATGAACCTGTCCCGATTCTTGAAACTGATTTCGTCTTTGCTCATAGTAACGCCGCCTTTCCATAAAAATTATAGAAGCTGCGGCATTTCAGTTCAGCTTTACCTATAAAGCGATTGACTTATTTATAGAGCGTTATATAATTATATTATGCAATTCGCTAAAATATACGGCATATATGCTTTATAATAGACATTCAGAACATGGGATGAAGTCAGGATGGGAGAGGAGCGGCTATGATCTGTGCGCTGATCGGAGACCGGACGATTGGGAATCTGGCGGAAGGCCATCTGGAAGACCGGCTTCGTGTGCTGATTGAGGAACGGCACGTCTCCGCGTTTGTCATGGGCTATTTCGGTCCGTTTGAGCGGCTTGCGTTCCGCGTGATCCGGCGCTTGCAGCAGGACTATCCGCTGCTGGACTATACAGTGATCCTATGCGGACTGCGAAAAGAGAGACCGGCAGAGCCGGAGCTTGACTATCTGCACACACTGTACCCGCAGGGCTGCTGGCTCTGGCCAGGACGGATCGGGTTGACGCAGAAGCTGTGCTATCTTGCGTCGGCGTCGGACATGATCGCCTATTATGATGATACGGAGCGGCGCAGAACCGCAAGTTGGATTCGTCAGGCAGCACGGAGAAAGCGGTTATGCGATACAACACTTGAGTAATCCGCAAGTTTGCACCTGTCTGCTGCTGCGCTACAATAAATCTGTATTCCAGGTCAGAGCAGTATCAGGGCGGAGCAGATGAAGGGCGGAGGTGAAAACTTGGGGACAGGTATGCCCCGGTTCCGTGCGCAGGCCAGTGAATACCAAAACACAAAAGGACCTATAAGACCGTAATTGCCATCTGGCAGTTACGGTCTTTTTGCGTCCAAAAACGATGAAAGGAGTGAAACCATGAATGCCAGAAAAGAGTCGGTTAATGCCAATCAGCTATTACAATCCCAAGCAAGAAATTCGTCTCAGCGCGTATGCGGACACGATCGTCCTCGAACCGGATGGACGCGAGCAGCATCTTCGGGCGATCCGCTTCGGCGGGTATCCGGAGATGGTACGCGCCATGTCGGATGCGATCTATGCCGGCGCGACGCTGGAAACGGAATTTGCCGGTGAAACAGCCAGGCTCACCTGCGAACCGAAGAAGTACGAATGCCATCTGAGCCACGACGGAATTTATGCCGAGGCAACGATCCTTTCGCTGGACGATGAAGACGCCGCAGCGAAAAAGGGCAAAGAAGCGCAGGCAGACGGACAGACGAATGTGGAACTGCCGCCGCGGAAATGCGTTCTTTTTTGTCCGGCCGGAGACCGGCGGGCGCTGTTTGAAGCGCTGGACCGGAAAACGGCTGTGCCGCTTATCCCGGAGTTTCAGGACTATGTTCTGGACGAATTGCAGCGGCGCAGATTTCTCAAGCCGCTGCGCGTCATCTCCATCCGGGAACGGCTGGAGGCGTGGCTGCTGCTGTGCAAGAAGGACGACGCCAATATCGTCAAGGTGCTGGAGGATGGCTTGAAAACCGGCGCAATTCGTATTCCCGGAACAGTTCAGAACCTCAACGGCTTTGACAGTGTGCATTCTGTCACCAGCTACCTAAGCGCGTTCGGCGTGACCGTGGCAGAGCGAATCCGTAATCAGTTCCAACCGCTGTTTGACCCCGCTGCGGAGCAGCTTTCCCCGGAGATTTTGCGCATCAACGACTATATCCGCGCACACGCAGGCTACAGCCTTTACCCGGCGCAGCTTGCGGTTGCGGAATCGGTCAAGCGCAAGCTCTCGGAGGGAAAGTCTGCGTTCATCGTGGCAGAGTGTGGAAGCGGCAAAACGAAGATCGGTGCAACGGCGCTGGCCGCGTATCAGGCGCAGAAACGGAAAAAGACGTTCAATATCATCCTCTGCCCGTCGCACGTCGCGAAGAAGTGGGTGCGCGAAATTGCCGAAACGCTGCCGGATACTGCGGGCGTCATCGTCCGCAGCATTACGGAGTTGGACAGCCTGTACGCGCAGTACCGGCAGGGCGACAAAAGCATCTACGCCGTTATCAGCAAGGAAAAAGCCAGAGACGGCTATATGCGTCGCCCGGCCGTCCTGTTTGATGCACACAAAGGTGCGTTCCGCTGCCCCGGTTGTGGAGAGATCATTGAACTGCCAAGCAGCGACGACACAGACGGTTGGACGGCCGCAAAGCCGGAAACATTCCGCATGGAAAACCGGCGCAATCATCAATGTATGAATTGCGAAAGTCCCTTGTGGACGGCGGTAAATCCAAGCGTACCTTCTCCGTGGGTCAAGATTCCGGAATACGGCTGGGTGCATCGAAAGCTTGCAGTCCATGCCATGCAGAAGACAAAGAACCCCGCCGCGCTGGATGCGTTGCTGTCGCTTCACGAGAACCCGGACGGGTATTTCCCGACGCGCGGCGCGTGCCGGCGGTATCCGCTCAGCTCGTACATCAAGAAGCGGTACCGCGGCAGGCTCGACGGTCTCATCGTGGATGAGCTGCACGAGTACAACAACGACAGCGGACAGGGCGATGCCATGGCAGAGCTGTTTGGCACGGCAAAAAAGGTCATCGGCATGACGGCCACGCTCATCAACGGCTACAGCTCCGGCATTTTTCATCTGCTCTACCGCACGTCGGCGCAGCTGATGCTGGCGGACGGAAAGCCGCATGAAAAGCCCGCGCTGTTCAATACGGAGTATGGCGTTGTGGAAACGACCTACACCGAAGCCGATGAACGCTACGCGGCTAAGCGCAGATCACAGAAAAGCGGCGTTCGGACGCGTCAGCTTCCGGGCGTTTCGCCGCTGGTGTTTTCGCGGTTCCTGCTGGAAAAAACGGCGTTTTTGTCGCTGTCTGACATGGGCAAGGCGCTTCCCAGCTATGAAGAAATTCCCATTGCCTGTGAAATGGCCGAGGCGGTAGAGACGGAGTACAAGCGGATCGAGCATAAGCTCGTACAGGTTTTACGTTCAGACCGCCGCGCGGCGAAAAAGATCCTTTCCGCATATCTGAACCTGCTGACCGTCTATGCGGATCAGCCGTATGACCAGAAGCCCATTCTCTACCCCGACAGCGATGTCCCCATCGTCGAACCTGAGAACATCGGGGGCACGGACACGCTCGGAGACAAAGAGCAGAAAACACTGGAAATTGTGAAAGCTGCCATCCAGAACGGCGAACGTGCGCTCATCTACACAAGCTGGGTGCGCACGGATTCCCAGCAGAAGCTCAAAAAGCTCCTGACGGATGAAGGCTACCGCACGGAGATCCTGACCGACAAGATCAAGACCACCGACCGGGAGGACTGGGTGCAGAAAAAGCTCGCCGCTGGGATGCAGGTACTGATCGTGAACCCGTCGCTTATAGAGACCGGCTTGGATCTCAACGCCTTTACAACGCTGGTGTTTTACAGCATGGGCTACAAGCTCTTTACGCTGCGGCAGGCGTCGCGCCGAAGCTGGCGCATCAACCAGAAAGCGCCCGCGGTCAAGGTCTATATGCTCTACTACGAGGACACCATGCAGCAGAAGTGTCTGAAGCTCATGGCCTCGAAGCTGGCGGTCGCCGGACTCATTGAAGGAAACTTCTCCGAGGAAGGACTCGCTGCAATGAGCGATGTGCAGGACATGACCTCGCAGATGGCGAAGGAGCTGATGCTCGGTATCCGCGACAATGTGGAGGATATTGCGGCAGCGTTTAAAAAGATGGCGTTCGAGAATCCGGACAGAGAGGTATCGGAAGTACCCGCCGAAGAAACGTCTTTGCCGCCGGAAACCGTGCCCGCTGTGATCGAGCAGCCGAAGCGTGTGTTTACAGCGGAGCAGGAAGAAAAGCTGCAAGCCGCCATGGTGCAGCTGGAGCAGCAGAAAGCCAAACGGACAAAGAAAACACAGCAGGTGGCGAACCAGCTGAGTCTATTTGATTTCGTTGCGTAAAAAAGGAGGATGCTATGAAATTTACCGTCAACCGAACAGAACTGCTTGCCGCAGCGCAGAACGCCGAACGCATTGCGCCAAAAGTGTCCACGATTGAAATTCTGCAATGCGCGTATTTGCAGGCCGAACAGGACACGCTCACCGTCGCGTCCGGGAATCTGGAAATTGCATTGGAGCAGCAGCTTCCCGCGCAGATTGAAAGCGAAGGAAACGCTGTCGTCAAAGCCCCGCTTCTTTCCGGAATGCTGCGCCTGCTGGATGGCGAGCGCGTGACGTTTCAGATGAAAAACGGGAAGCTCGTTGTATCATCCGGAAACGCGGAATATGCCATTCCCGTCATGGACGCGGAACAGTACCCGCGCATGGAAATCCCGTGCCCGGCAGCGACAGTCCCCGTAAGCGGCATTCCGTCGCTTACCAAACGAACGGCGTTTGCCGTTTCCGAGGATACGACAAGGCCCATGCTCAAATGCGTGAACCTGATCTTCGGCACAGACGGCTTGCAGGCAGTCAGCACGGACAGCTTCCGCATTGCGTCCGCCAAGGGCGACCGTGAGAGCCGCGGGAACATCAGCTTCCTCATTCCGGCCGCTTCGCTGGAAAAGCTGGCGGCGCTGGTGGACAACCGCGAGAAATTGCAGGTCGGTACGACCGGGAAAGCCATTGTCTTTCGGAAGGAGAATTTCCTGTTCGCCGCGCGAATTATGGAAGGGCCATATCTTGCCGTGTCGCAGGTGCTGTCCAATCTGAAGCAGCAGTTTACCGTCCTGACCGACGCCGCCCTGCTCCGTGATACCATTTTGCAAGCCCTGAGCGTCACCGGCACGCAGAACCGGTTTTCCCTGTCCTTTGCAGGAAGCCGGCTGACTGTGCGCTGTGAAAGCGAATATGGCATTTCGGAGACGGCGATGGATGTAGTCGCGCTGAGCGGCGAGCCCACGGGTGTGTACTGGTACAATCCGGCGCAGCTTCTGGAATGCCTGAAAGCGCTGAACGGAACGCTCATGCTGGAGGTCGTGCAGCACAGTGCGCTGCTTCTCAAAACAGACGAGCTTGTCTGCTTCCAGATGGCGGTGCGTGAACCGAAGACAATCGAATCGAAACCCCAAAAGACAAAAAAGCCGCGCAAGGAGGCGGCATAAAAAAGGAGGACACGCCTATTTGAAGAAACCGACCATCTGCCGCTACTGCGGCGGGATCATCCGGCTCGTTCCGGCTGCTGATGTCTATGGCAGCTCGACGGAACGGCTTGGAATGCAGAACGAATATCTGTATCAGTGCCAGAACTGCAATGCCCGCGTCGGTTGCCACAAGGGTACCACGCGGCCGCTCGGCGATGTGGCAAATGAGATTCTGCGGCTCAAGCGCATCGAAGCCCATCAGGTGTTCGACGCTTACTGGCAGAAAATGCACATCAGCCGGACGAAAGCCTATCAATGGCTGGCAAGAGAATTAAAGTTCCCGGAGGAGGATACGCACATCGGCGGATTTGAAATTGATACCTGCCAGCGCGTGATCGACCTCTGCCGGGCCAAAATGGATAAAAAGTAAGGAGAATATCGTATGAAGATCCGGCCCAAGGTTCCCGTATGCACAGACTGTGACCACGTTTTCGAGTACAGAGGCCGAAACCCCGGTCAGCTCGGCGGCGTGGTGGTGCAGTTTGGAGAAGCCTACTGCACGAAGAAGAAAAAGCCGCGCCTTTTAAAGCGCTGGCACAAGATGCTCCGCGTTCCGGACTGGTGCAAAAAACGCATCCGGCCGAGCTTGGTGCGCATCTATGATTTTGCCAGCACGGAAAGCTGGCTCATGCACGAAAATCTCTGCAAGTCTCTCGGACGGGAGATCGCCCCCACGGCATCCAGATACACGCTCTCCGAGGTGCGGCAGCTTGATCTGGACGCATATGCGTTCCAGAAGCAGGTTCGTACCACACCCGTAGAGGAACTTTTGAATGTGCATCTGGGGCTGCATCAGGTCGTGGAGGTCTTTGACGGCGTACAGTCCGTCATCCTCTATAAGACACTGGACGGCTTCATCCCGGCCCCGACGTTTGACGCCGAACGCGCCAGACAGAACCGCAGAGAGCAGAAAAAGGCTACCGCCTGACAAAACACACATGGAGGCCGCGGCCTCCCCAAATACAAAGGAGAAAGACCATGAAAAACAATTTCACTATTTCTCAGAGAAACGCCATCGTGGAAAATCATCTGTGGTGCATCAAGGCCGTGATGAAGCAGAACCGTGCGCTCATCCGTGCAGCGAAGCTGGACACGGACGACGTGTACCAGCAGCTTGCGCTGCGGCTCATCCGGGCGGTCATGTCGTTTGATCCGGAGAAGGGCAATCTGGAGCAGCACATCTTCGCACAGCTTCATTTTGAACTGCTGAACTGCAAGCATCCGTACCGGCTGCACGGCATGACCGGAATGCCTGCGGAATCCCGCGGGAACGTGATCTCGCTGGATGCCTACCGTATGAGGGATGCCGCATGAGCTTACGAGATAAAATGCTGGCTGTTATGGCCGACGTGAACAGCGCCGTTGCCGAGCGAGAAGAACTGGTCGAACTGATTGCCATTGCCCTTCTGACGCGGAAGAACCTGTTTATCCTGGGCGATCCCGGACAGGCAAAGAGCTACGCGATCAACGCTTTCCGCAGCCGCATCACGGGCGCAAAGCAGTTTGAGCGCCTGCTTTCCAAGCAGACGGACGAAGAACAGCTCTTTGGTCGGCTTGATCTTTCCAGTCTGATCCCCGGCTCCGTGCCGGAATCTGCGTTCGAGGGGGACAGTATTTACCAGAACCTGCGCTTTGATTTGCAGAGTTTTTTGAATGGTCTGCCGAAGATGAAAAGCGAGACGGCGACGTTTGACAAACTGGCAGAGGTCAGCGGTAAACTGGACGCCTACCGCAAAGCGGTCGCCGCACTGCATCCGTGTGAACCGGTCGTGCAGACCGCGGGCAAGATTCCAGAGGCTGACATTGTGTTTTTGGATGAGATTTTCAAATGCAATGACGGTGTTCTGAATGCACTGCTGACGGCGCTCAACGAGCGGAAATACACCAATGAAGGCCGGACCTATCCCATTCCGACGATCTCCTTTTTCGCCGCGTCCAATGAAATTCCGAATTTCAATGACCCGGAGGAAAAAATCCTCGCGGCGCTTTATGACCGGCTGGAATTGAAGGTCGTCACGGAAAACATCTCAGAAAAGGCGCACCGGCTGGCGATCCTGAAAGACAAGCTCGGCGGCTCGTTCGGCGCAGTCCATGCGACGATCTCGCTGGAGGAACTGCGCGCCATGCAGCAGGAGGTTTCCTCCATCAAGGTATCTGACAAAATCCATGACCTGATGGACGATGTGCTCTGCGCACTGCGCGCACAGATCCCCGTGTCCGACCGAAAATTCCTCAGCTATTTTTCCATTGCACAGGCAAAGGCGTGGCTGGAGGGACATACGGAGGTCACATCGACGGATCTTCTGGTGCTGCGGAATTACTTCTGGCAGCAGCCGAGCGACCGCGAGTTTGTAACCGGCACGTTGGAGCGTCTGTGCATCAATCCGATGCAGGAAAAGGTCAACGATCTTCTTGCTATGGCACAGGACGCAAAGGACGATTTCGACAGCGCCTGCGGTGCGGCGGAAAACGAGCGCACGAAGCAGGCTGCGCTCCGCAAATTCCGCGGTGAGCTGGTACGGCTCTACCAGATGCAGACCGAGATGGCTGCAAATGCTGCGTCTGACAGCGAAAAAGCGCTTACGGACGGGCTGCTCTCCGAGTTGGAACGCATCAGCAAGGCGGCACATGAGGCCATTGGATTCACCTATACGCCGCTGGAGCAGCTGGCAGCATTGCAGTAATGATTGGGAGGTATACGTTGGAAAGTCACATCAGAATCATGGCGACGATGCCGGAAATGCACACTTTTTTCAAGAAAGAAACATGCGTGCGGTTTATGGAGATCCGCGATACGCGGTATTCGTCGGATGAAATCGACCATATGCCGGCAGCTGAACGCAATAAGACCGTGTTCAAATGGTTCGTAATTCTTCGGCATCCCGAAGCAGAAAAGGAACTCCACGGTACCTTTACGATCCCCGGCATAACAAAGAAGCTGGAAAAGCTGAAGGCAGAACAGAACGAATTTTAATAGGAGGGTCATTTATGCTGAATCACATTGTAGTTATGGGCAGACTCACGCGCGATCCGGAGCTTCGGAAAACAGCTTCCGACGTTTCCGTCACATCGTTTACCGTGGCGGTAGACCGCGATTTTTCGCAGCAGGACGGACAGAAAGAGACAGATTTTCTTGATGTCGTTGCATGGCGAAGCACGGCTGAATTTGCGGCAAAGTATTTTGCGAAAGGCCGCATGGCTGTCATTTCCGGTCGTTTGCAGATCCGGAACTGGGAGGACAAAGAAGGCAACAAGCGCCGCACGGCGGAAATTCTCGCCGAAAACATCTATTTTGGAGACAGCAAGAAGGAGGACGATGGCGGTTCTGCTTCCGCACCCACGCAGGGTTTCGGTGCGCCTGCACAGTCAGGCGGCTTTACGCCCAACTTTGGCAGCGCACAGCCCGGCAGCTTCGTGCCGAACTTCGGCGGAGGCTTTTAAGCGCATATGGGGCAGAATATCAGTGCATTCAGGGGTGCCTATGACTTCCTGAGCAATTTCTACCCGGCTCCCATTACCTACAACGGATTGGTTTTCAAAAACAACGAGGCGGCGTTCCAGGCTGCAAAATGCCCAGAGCGCAGGGCCGAGTTTTGCTGCTTAAATCCGTCTGAAGCAAAAAGACTTGGACGCAGGGTGAAACTCCGTAATGATTGGGATCAGATCAAAGATATGGTCATGTACGAGATCTGCAAAGCAAAATTCCGGCAAAATCCTGATTTGGCAGAGCGGCTTATCTCAACCAGCGATTTTGAACTTATCGAGGGGAATAACTGGGGTGACCATATCTGGGGCGTCTGTGACGGCTATGGAGAAAACCGGCTTGGCAAGATTCTGATGCGTATCAGGGATGAACTGATGCACGGATAGCAGCGTTTAGAAAAACAGAAAACGATGCCGCTGTGGGAAATAGCAGAGAAGCCTATATCCATGTCCGGCAAACACCAGATCGCTCAAAGAGCCACAACGAAAATTGCAGAAGAACACGCTTCTTCTGCTGAAACATGAACGGGGGAACGCAGTGCTTATGCTGCGTTCCCTTTCTCTATCTTTTTAATTTCATTATAAGACGATAAAAGGAGACTGTATGAAGCGAATTGAATTTGAACACTGGATTCAGGATACAGAAAATCCGAGAAAGCTGACCTATGCCGGTCAGCGCACAGCGGAAGATGTTTTTCACGAACTGGAAGCGCATTTGGACAGCGTGGGCTATCTGCCAGACGAGTATCTTCTTCTGGACAGTCGTTGGCAAAACGGACGCGAGATGCCCAGAGATGCTAACTTTTTCTGCAAGACCGATTACGGCGGAAGCGAGGGCATCTATCTGAATGTGTTTCTGGACTGGTACGAGGACAGTCAGCGCAAGACAGAGCATTTCATGACCGGCAAAACGCTGGGCGAAAGCGGCGCAGATCTGGATCGAATGTTCCTCATTTCCTCTGCGATTACGAAAGCGATCCGCGGCGACAACAGTGTCCACGCGCGGTACATGGTGGCCGGAAGACAGCCAGAGCCGGCAGAAACGATGTCCTTGAACCTGTCTCCAGACGAACAGCGACTGGTGGCACAGGCGCTGGCGGAACAGTGCATCCGACTCGGCCCGCGGGCAGAGGGAGAAGAAAAACTCCTTCGGCGTATGGTTGGAAACGTCGCAGAGTACATGGACGCGGCGGGTCTGTTAGACCGGCTGGGCGAAAATGACCGTGCGCTGCTGGACCAGCATGACGGAGCGCAGGAAGCTGCACCAGTCATGGGCAACATTCAGCTATAAATATACCATTGATGCTGAAATCCATATAAAACGGTTTCAAGAAAGGAACGATTTCTATGAACGAGAACGACGCCAGAGCACTGATTGAACGCTTCGCAAAAAAGCAGCGGGACAGGCATTTTGCCTGCCCGCGCTGCGGAAAAATGACAATGGATGCAGAATGCGTCACGCGGAACGCTCTTAGCCGCCGGACGGAAATCTATGTGTGCGATGCCTGCGGGACTCAGGAGGCCATTGAGGACATGATGGATAGCCAGATTCCATTGACAGCGTGGGCCATTGTTGCCGCGCCGGAAAATTGGCGCATGAAGGAAGGAAGCGATAACCGTAAGCCGCGAGGATGAACTGATGTTCTACATGGAATGCTGGCGCGAGATGCAGAACTTCTTAACAGAAGTCGTGCGAGACAACACAGGCGGATATCCGTTTGCAAAAGACGTTTTGGATCTGATGCGCAGCATTGAACGAAAATTCGAGCGATGATTATAAAGGACGGAGGTATCTCTTTGAAACGATATTTTCGCACCATACAAAGCGTTCTGGATTCCCGCTGGGGCAATTTTCAGTATGCCGGGACACCCGCAGCACAGAAAACAGATCGTGTTCTGCAAAGCTCCAAACTGGAGGACTGCATTTATCGCGATCTGAGCAGGGATGATGAAAATTTGGAATCCATCCAGCAGAAAGCCGTACCTAAGCTGCACAGCTTTCCTGCATTGTCCAGAGATGTTTTTCAGTCATTCTATTCGCTGTTTCCCAAACGAAATGCCCCGGACAGACTCACGGCAGAGGCGCAGAAATTCAACGCGAAGCTGCTCGACCATGTGACCGAGGATGCGGACTATCCCACGATCAAGTCGATCTGCGAGGGACGGGAGCTGCCTGCTTACGAGGCTGCGTCCGAGTTTACGGCAAAGATCGGCGCGCAGCTGGATGATCTGCTGCCGGAGCTTGGCGGCAAGAACGGTGCACTGAAAACGCTTGAAAAGCTGCAAGCTGCACGAAATGAGGCGCAGCAGAAGCTTACAGAGCTTTGGGAGCAAATGCGGGATTCTGTGCAGAACCCCACGCTGGAGCAGGCAGTGATCGACGCGGCGAATCAGGCGGAAAGCAAAACGCAGCAGGCCGAAGCCGTTGCAAAAATGGTGGATACCACAGCGCGGCAAAACAAAGCCGCTATATCCGAGTGTGTTTCTGCCGCTGTCAGCGCAGCCGCAGAAAAGGCAAAGGAAGTTCAGATAATCCTCGGCGCGTGGAGTGATGATACCGGAAAGATGGAGAAAAACGCGGTGAACACCGAACTTCTTCAAAAGGTGCGGCAGAATCCTGCGCTGTTGGAGATCTCAAAGCACCTTGGCAGGTTTCGTGAGATCTTCGCGCAAGGCAAGCGCAACGGCTACGCCTATGGCCGCGGAGAAACGTATGCGCTGGAGCTTGGCAATGATCTTTCCCGCGCCATCGGCTCGGAGTTTGCCATGCTCGCCTCGCCGCAAACGCTGCCGCTCTTTGTAAAAAAGTATCAGCAGCGGCGGCTCAAACAGTACCGCAGGCGTGAACCCATCCACAAGGGCATGGGCGACATCATCTGCTGCCTCGACGAATCCGGTTCCACGCGCGGCGACGCTGCCGCGTGGGGCAAGGCTGTGGCGATGACGCTGTTGGATATTGCTGCGGAAAACCGACGCAAATTTGCACTCATTCATTTTGCCGATTCTTCCTCGTGCAAGGTGGACATATTTCTGCCCGGTCAGTATTCCGTGCAGGATAAGATAAACGCCGCTGAGACGTTTTTAGGCGGCGGCACGAATTTCAAACAGCCCTTGGATGAGGCGATCCAACTCATGGGCACCGGCTTTGAGAATGCCGACATTGTCTTTCTGACCGACGGCCTGTGTGAGCTGCCGGAGGACTATCTGGCAAAACTCCATAAGGAGCAAGCCGCACGAAAATTCACTGTGACCGGCATCCTGCTGGACGCTGGCAGCCCCGGCATGGATTTCAGCTTGATGCCGTTTTGTCAGAAGATCTATCGAACCAGCGAGCTGGCCGGTGATGAGATCGTGCGGAGCGTAATCTCTCAAAGAGTATGAATACGGACATCTACGGCTTGTAATTTAATCGTGTACGATGAAAAACCACAGAACGCAGGAGGACTGAAAATGTCAGATGAACAATATCCAGAATTTAGCAGTGCGCAAACAGAACGTCTTGATGAGATCGACAATACGGTCTATGAAACGATTCTCGCGTTTCTGGATAAGACCGAGGATGAATTTCCGTGGGATATGTCCTATATTGGAGAAGTAGCAGAGTGTATTGAAGAAACGCTTCTGCGCATGGGGCAGCGTGTCCACCGTCCCGTCATCGTGACGGGAAAAGACGGAATTTCCTGCATTGAAGAATATCAGTATCCTCACAAAACTGAAATAAAAACCGAACCACCGAACGCGCATTAGTCTTTACCACAGATCGTCGCCCATGCTGGGCGTACCATAGCAAGAAGCAGGCAGGCCGCATATGGCTTGTCTGCTTCATTTTTTATGTTTTTCTTTTTAGCATGGCCTTCGTTTTCAGAATCGCTGCGCGGAATATTTTCTGTGCTTCGCGTTCGGCGGGAAAGACAGGGAGCAGAAAGTCCAGCGCTGCCTGAATCCGTTTCAGATCGTCCAGCGTCAAATAACCGTCCAGTAGGGCAGAGTCTTTGACTGTGCCAAGCAATTCTGAACACTTCACTTTGAATTGCATTCCACAAGTTGGATTCTAATATGTGCAGATTTCGACGAAATATCTCATGCTGTTCCGGCTTTCTTTCTATATAGAGATATGTTATTATATTATTGATCAGCATCAGAGGGAATGTAATATAAATTTGTTAATATATGCGGCTTTGAAAACTAGGGGGGGATCAAGATATGCAGACAAGCAAATGTATTTATTGTCTTCAGGAAAAGAATATTTCTGAGTTCAATAGTGAACACGTTGTTTCACGGTTTATAGGGAAATATGAAGATGCGTACACCTTGCATGAATCACAGGTATGCAAAGAATGCAATGACTATTTCTGCACGACGCTTGAAAATGATCTATCCTTTGACTCGCTTGAAGGCCTATTGAGAATCGAACATAGTCCAAAAGCAATCCATGTACAACGTTCTATTGGTCGTAATCGCTTGAAAGCCGTCGGGAATAATGGAATTTTCAAAAATTTACCGTTTTATTTCACTTCGGCACCAAGCCAGGCAAATAATATTCAGATAGTAGTGCCGCCTTTAGTGGGCATTATTTTAGACCAGCAAGCAGATGAGTATGAGTATTTTTCGCTCGATTCAATACCGCAATGCGACGATTCAATGATGGCTCGTATTGCTGGCGTCAAAACGCCCTTCATTACGTTTAACTGCAACGGCGATGAAGCGTCTAAAGCGTTGAAAAGTAAGGGATACGATATTTCTAAAGCAAAATACTCCGGAGGATTGAATTTGGAGGATATTTCCTCCGAAAGTGTGATCGATACAACAATCAACTGCTTGGTTGATAATAAGGTCGTGCGCTTGGCCGCAAAAAATCTATTTAATTTTCTTTGCTTTGCATACGGAAAGGAAAAAGTATTGCACCCAGCTTTTAATAATTTTAGAAACTTTATTAGATACAATCATGTAGATAAGCCACTCAAATTCTTTATGAGTGAAGGTGGGATAAAAAACATACCTGGCATCACACAGAAAAATCATATTATAGGTTTAGCATGGTCCGCTATAGACAAGCAAATACATCTTTGCGGATTCGTCACATGGTTTAATGCAATAACATATACATTTGCGATAACTCCAGTGCCAACGAAGCGATTCAATGCTTATCCGAAATTAAAAACAATGACGTGTAACAATGAGAAGAAAATATTGTCTGTTGAAGAATACTTAATGTCGTTGGATTGGCCGGGCGAACAAGTGAATATAAAGTTCCTTGATGAAAATTTTCGCCCAATCGAGATGTAATCTTAGTCATAGAAAACTGCTGAATGGCTGCCTTGCAATTTTTGCAATTACTTCTCTGCTGTGTATTCTGCTACAATACTCTTGTATTTCAAGTCAGAGCAGATTAAGGGCAGAGCAATCTCAGGGCGTATGTTTTTTCAGCATGGCTTTCGTTTTCAGAATCGCTGCGCGGAAGGTTTTCTGTGCTTCGCGTTCGGCGGGAAAGACAGGGAGCAGGAAGTCCAGCGCTGCCTGAATCCGTTTCAGATCTTCCTGCGTCAACCGGCCATCCAACAGGTGCTGGTGAACCCGCCGGTATGCCATGCGCAGCGTCTCTGAAACACTTGTCCTTGAAAAATATTCTGCAATCAAGCCGCCAATAAGCGCGGATTCCTCAATAGAATACTGCATACCTGCCGCCCTCCTTTCGCGCACCCGCATATCATAGCATATTACAGGCGGTCAGGCAAGTTCAGACGCTCGTTCTCTTGACACGTTCGCAAGTTTACACCTGCCTGCCGCTGCGCTACAATAAAGCTGTATTCCAGGTCAGAGCAGATTAAGGGCGGAGCTATTTCAGGGCGGAGGTGAAGACTTGGGGACAGGTATGCCCCTGGTTCCGCGCGCAGGACATGGAATGAAATAATGGACTCATAAGACCGTAATTGCCGTTTGGCAGTTGCGGTCTTTTTGCGTCCGGACACAAAAAGAAGGGAGACACAGCATGACAGACACAGAAAACGTATTTGACGGTTTTGCCTTACTGGGCGATGATGAGGAGTTTGACGTAGATAAGATCTTCGGCAGCGGTTCGGATGAACCCGCACCGCCTCCTCCCGCGCCAACATTGGCAGAAGAAGTCAAGCCCCAGTTTGATCCGGAACAGGTTCAGACGGAGACTGCAAAATCACAGCCCGAGCCGGAACATACTCTCCCTGCAAAGACGCAGGAAGTACCGGCAGAAGAAAAACAGCCTCTGGGACTCTTTTCGGCGTTTACAAGCGCGGAAAGCGACCCCATCCCAGAAGCAGCCCCGGTCAAAAGCATTGCGCCAAGACCCCAAACACAACTGTCGCTCTTTGACAAGCCGCCCGTTTTTCAGTACGGCGGCGCCAGAGAGCAGATCACGGACGCCAGCATGACCTTCGAGGCCCTGCGTATCCAGAAAGCGGATGATTTCCCTGAATTGGAGGATGCGTCTGCTGTCACTTGGCAGGTACGGTACGGAGATGTTACGAAGACCGTCCCCGCGCCCAAGACAGACACCATCGCAGCCATGAAAGCGGAGATCGAGAAGTCCAAAGCGTTCCTGGACAGCCTGAAAAAAGGCAAGGTCAAGGATCCGGAGTGCGTCGTGAAGCCGCAGATCCGGATGCAGAAGAAGGGCATCGCAGACTACAAGGGCGTATTCCCGACGCTGGAGGCTGCACGCGCGTCCAACAAGGTCATCTGCCTCATCCCCTCGCGGGACGGGCAGACGTATGAGATGCGCCGGAGCGAGCTCGGCGAGTTTATCGCGCCCAAGCACAAGATCACGGAATTTTCAGAGGTAAGAGCCGGCTTTCGCCCGGCTCTTCCTCGCATTCCGCAGGAGCTGCTGCGCGCCATCATCGGCTTTTTCAGAAGTCAGATGGAATCGGGCGCGGAGTTTGAAGCCCTTGTCCGCATCTACTGGGATCGGAAGGAGCAGAAATTCATCCCGTTCGTTCCGAAGCAGCGCGTCACCAAGGACCGTGTCACGGTTCGGCTGACGGATGAAGACCTTCCGGACGATACGCGGTATCTGTACTACGCGGATATCCACTCACACAACAGCATGAAGGCGGTCTTTTCCGCCATCGACGATCAGGATGAACGCGGCACGCGGCTGTATCTCGTGATCGGCCGACTGGATCGCTTCTTCCCGGAGATCTCCGCCCGCATTTCCTGCGGCGGCAGCTTCGTCCCCATCGAGCCCAGCTTGGTGCTTGAAGGAGTGGGCAGCGGCTTTCCCGCGGAATGGAGCGGCAAGGTCGTCCATCAACTCCCAGAACTTCCGGAAGCGCCGTCCGCACATTTCGCGGGCGTGCGCTCGTTGCTGGGCGGATTGCTTGGAGGTGCGGGATGAAGTTTTCAGAGAACCGGCCCGTGAAGATCGTCATGCTGGGGGCCGGCGGCACCGGCGGGCATATCGCGCCGCATTTGTACCGGCTTCTGTACGCGCTGGAACGACCCGTTCGCTTTATCATCTGTGACGGCGATATCGTGGAGGAAAAGAATCTCGTTCGCCAGAATTTCACGCCGGCTGACCTCGGAGAAAACAAGGCAAAGGTGCTGGCGGAGCGGTATTCGTCCGTGTTCGGGATGGAAACGGAGTATGTGCCGGAATTTATTGAGTCCGGCGAGCGGCTTCTTTCCATGCTGCAAGCACAGACATTCTCGACCGGGCCGTACTGGGGTTCTCCAACCGTCAAAGAGCTGGTGATCCTTATCGGCGCAGTGGACAACAACAAGAGCCGAAAACTCTGCCACGAGGTCTTTTACAAGCTGGATGATCTTATCTACATCGACAGCGGCAACGGGATGCACACCGGTCAGATTGTCTGCGGCATCCGCAGCGGCGGGCGCACAATATACCGCCCCGTCGGCGCGGTATTCCCGGAGGTTTTGCAGGACACAGACAAATTCCCGACGGAGCTGAGCTGCGCCGAGGCGTCTGTCTCCGCACCGCAGAGCATCGCCGCTAACATCACGGCGGCAACTGCCGTCGTGGATATGATCTACAACATTCTGACCGTCGGAGAAACGCGTGTGCGGCAGATCACATTTGCTACGGGTTCTGTCAATATGCGTGCGACCTTACAGAAAACAAGGAGGAAAGCAGCATGAAAAATACCGTAGACGCAGCAGCCTTTTATAAAGCCATGACAGCCTTGATGGAAGTCCCATCAAAAAGCTCCATCGAAGTTTTGCGTGAGATCAGAGCGGAGTTTACCGGAGATCGATGCGTGTTGTCCGCGACAGATCTGGACACATGGATGTCCGTGACGATCACCGCAGTCGGCGACAGCTTTGACTTCCTATTCCGGAACAGCGCGAACATCCAGAAGGTTTGCCGCCATTATGACGGCGCACTGGAGCTGGAATTGCAGCAGTGCGGCGTCGAATCGTTTTTGACGATGCGCTCCGGCAGCAAGGGCGGTGAGTTTCCTGTCTATGACACGAAGGACTGCCCCGTATGGCCGAAACTCGAAGTCAAGCAGACCTATACTGCAAATGCGGCAAAGATCCTCGCCTGCGTCAAGCAGGTAAAGTATGCCGTAGATCTGCGCAATACCAGACCAGAGTATCATGGTGTTCTGTTTCAGGGCAGACATATCTGGTCGGTGGAAGGACGCCGTGCAGCCTGCTGTGATAACGGCGGACTGGATGTTGAAACGCCGTTTCTTGTCGGCGTTTCGGCACTGGAGCAGCTCAAGGCGTTTGGTGATGCGGATATGCAGATCAGCGTGGCAGATAACTGGGTTCTGTTCCAGAATGAACACGTTCGGCTGCTTGCGAAACGTATCCAGAATGTCACACCCATGACCTATGAAAGCGTTGTTCCGCAGAAGTGGAATGAGGAATTCTGCTTCCATCGGAAGGACTTCGTGCAGGCCCTGAAATATCTGCTGGCCTGCATCGGAAAGGCAGACAAACCCTATGTCCGGTTTCATAACGGAACCCTGAGCCTGCGTGTAAACGGCTGCCTCTACAAAGCGTCGGTTCCAATCAGCATGAAAAGCAGCATTGTCTTCGGCTTTGACGCCAGATTCATGCTGGATGCGCTCACACAGTTTGAGAAGCAGGAACTGGTGACGATGCGGCTGACCGGCTCGCTGGGCGCAATTTCGCTCGTGGCGGGCGGTAGCTCTGCCATCGTCCTTCCGGTACGGCTCAGAGAAGAACAGGTAGCAGCGTAAAAAAGGAAGACATAAAAAGAAAGGAATTTTGAACATGAAAACAGTTTATATCCCTGCTGGTGCGACCTACAACTATGAAACGCTCGTCACGGACGATGTGATCGTCCACGGGCATCTGCACGTCACGAACGGTCTGAAAGCGAAGCATATTTCCGGCAGAGGGTTTATTACCGCCGGTGAGGTTTCCGCGGATATCGTGGACGTGACCGAACTGGAATGCGGCACGGTCATCTGCCGGAGGCTGCTGGCGCAGCGCGTCAGCGTCAATGAGGCGCTGGTCTCGGAAAGCGCCGCTGTCTCCCGTTTTTTCTCCGCTAACTATGTCAAGGCTCCCAGCCTGACCGTGGCGGTCAGTGAGATCGGCGAAGCGGACGCGGATGAGATCGTGCATCTGACGCCGAAGCCGCGCGGCATGCTCCTGACGCTGCTTCTTTCCATGCTGCGCACCTTCTGGCTGCGCCTGACGGCAAGCCGGCCGCAGGGCATGTTTGAGAAGCCGCGCACGGAAGCGCCGGTGGAAGAACCCTCTGACACACCGGAAGATGCTGAAACAAAGGCAAACATCGCAAAAATTGTGCAGGAGGTGCTTGCACAGCAGGCGGCGGAAAAGGCCGCCTGCGCGGATGATGCAAATGACGCGGACGATTTCGAGCTTCAGCGCATGATCGGCACGTTCAAGCTGCTGCGGGACAAAGGCTACACCATGCGCATTCTCCCCGGTACGCCGGAGGAAAACGCGCCGGTCTTTGACTTTGCGGCTGAGAGCATTCAGCCTGCGGCGTGAGGTCAACCGAGATGGAACAGGAATTGCAGAAGGAGCAGAAATGCTCCTTTTACGCATTGGAACAGCTTCGGCAGACGGCGGAAGCCATTCTGCGCGGCAGCCAGCGCCTTCTTAAATGCCGCGCCGGTGTGGAGAAATACCGCACGGCGCAGCCGCAGCGTGCGTATGCCTACTATCTGGAATTGCAGAAAACGCGAGACGCACTCGTTGCGGAGCTTGGCGATGCACAGCGCAATCTTCTGGAATTGGAGGAATCCGCGTTGGCTCAAAAAGCCGGACAGCTTCAGGTTGGGTTACGACGCTTTGATCTCATGTCCAGAGCGTACAAGCCTGTGTATGAAGTCCTGACCGGCTTTGCGAAAGCCCTTCCTCAAACGGACACTGTCAACGCGGCGGTGATCGGACGGCTGATGAACCATGTCCGCATGGGCTACTACCCGACAGATCCGGAAAACATCTCGCACATCCTGCGCGGGATTGCATTTCCGGAGGGCGTGACGACGAATCTGCTCGATCCGTGCTGCGGCTGCGGTAAGGCCCTTCGGCAGCTTGCCAATGGCAACAACTGCTACACCTACGGCATGGAGCTGGACGAACACCGCGCGGAGGAAGCGCAGACAAGACTTCACCGCGTCGGCTTCGGAAGCTTCTTTCACAGCCAGGTCAGCCGCGAGGCGTTCCATGTGCTGTTTCTGAATCCGCCGTATCTGTCCGTTCTAACCGAGGGCGGCAGCCGGGTACGCAGCGAAAAGCAGTTTCTGGTGCAGAGCATCCGGACGCTCATGCTGGGCGGTCTTCTCATCTACATCGTGCCGTACTATCGCCTGACGCCGGACATCTGTAACATTCTCGCGGAGAACTTCTCGGACCTTTCTGTCTGGAAATTCACCGACGGCGAATTTGCCAGATTCCATCAGGCGGTCGTGCTGGGGCTTCGGAGGAAGCCTGCGGAGGATGATGAAATGGCTGAACGGCTGGGCGCACAGACGCTGGTTCCGGAGAAAATTCCGTGTGTCACGGAGCTGGAGGAAAACCGCTACGCGCTGCCCGCCGTTACAAAGACTGTCGAGGTCTTTCGCGGCGAACGGTTCAATGAAAAGGAGCTGGAACGGCAGCTGACGCGCTCCGGCAGCCTTACACGGCTGCTAAGCGAGAAAAGCGCATTAGACAGCGCAGAAAAAAGACCGCTCCTGCCCCTTTCCATTGGGCAAATCGGCTTGATCGGCGGCTCCGGGATGATCAACGGGCTGATCGAATGCGATACCCCGCACATCATCAAGGGGCGTATTGTGAAAGTCAAAAACACCGAACGCGAGGAACAGTTTGACCAGCGCGGAAATCATACCGGCGCAGAGGTGCATGAGGTCATCAGCAACAAGATGATCTTCAATGTCCTGACGCCGAGCGGATTTCTGGCGTTGAGTTAGGAGGAATTATGTTAACTGCAAATATTGCAATCGTTGCACCCGTCACAGAAGCAGATGACCGCGCAGCGCGTGAAGTCGTCTGGCAGCAGGTCACAGAGCGGATCGTTCCGCAGATGGGAACGCTCTGCACACGGTTCGAGCCGTCCGCGGGTGCATGGGGACAGAAAGTGTCCAGTCCATACAGCGTCATTCTGGGCAGAAACGAACCGGCGCTGTTCCTGTATTTCTACGCATCCGCGAAGCGTCAGCTGGATGAATGCGCAAAGGCGCATTTTGACGGCTTTATGGAGCATCTGGAATTTGGAAACGAGCAGACGGTCGGCAACACAAAGATGTGCACGGCCTACTTCAAGGGCGATACCGCTGAGGCACGGGGCCACATGGAATGGCACATTGCTAGTATGTTTGGCGAGCTGATGCCGGACTGCGGGATCTATTTCCTGCGCGAAGGCCGGTCGTATCTGAATGAAGCGGAGCATAAGAAAATTCTTTGCAATATGAAGGACTATGCCATCTGTGTGGTGAAGCTGGTATGGGAGGACACGCATGGTTCAAACTGACCTGTCTATCCTGACGGCGCTCCTTTGCGGGGCAAAAGAACGCAAATCTCCGCCGCATCTGTCCGGTCAGGAGAAATGCCTGAACCCGTACCTTGTGTACCGGGTTGCCCTTCCGATTCTGGCTGACCAGGACATATTTCTGGAAGATATCTGCTATGAAGAATTTGAACAGGACGATCTACAGCCTGTCGCGAGATTCTTTCTGAGCAACTGGCCAAGCAGCTATTACACCTGTGTCCTTGCAGACGGAGCCGTCTCGCTTCCTGCTCAGGCGAAAAAAATGAAGCAGTTTTGCTAACAGGAGGGTCTATGGATATTGAGCTTATCTTTGGCGCGATCCAAATCGCAAAATCCTTTTATGACCATGGGCGGTTCGATGTTTTCAGAGAAACCTTTCCCCGGCACATTCTGAGGGAAGATTCCTTCTACGAGTTCTTCGACGCAGCTATGGACATGATCTCTGAGTTTCACCACACAACCTGCAAGCAGGAATATGGGTATGATTTGGCCGTATATTATCATTATTTTTCATCAGAAAATATGACCGCCTATGTCCGCCTTTGCAGGCAGTATGAGTCGCTGTTTGGCGTGGAACCCAAAGAAAACCCATTTTGGCGCGATGCCAGTACACACATCGAAAGTGCGTTATGTCTGAACACCTATTCCTACACCTATGGCTGGGGGTGGAAAGAGAATACCCGGAAGAAGTATTCCAGCGGCATTATTCTCGCATATGACGACAATTTTGATGATGATGTTGGATTGATTGACGGACTGCTCGATGTTTTCACGTTTTTCGATCAGAAACTGGACACACTGAAAAAAGCGGTTGAGGCAGCTCATGCCAATGCACGTTGTACGGAACGGAGGGCTGCATGATGGACAGAACACAGAAACTGGTCATTGAGATTGATCCTCTGCGGGCAACCATGGTGTTGAAGCAGGAGATTCTTGGCGTGATCAGCAGAAAGGAAATATGCCCGGAAGATCTGTTTCAGGCAATCATTCACGCAACAGACCGCAAAACGTTCGTTTCAAGCGGTCTGCTTCCAAAGGGGTGCTTCTCCGTCGAGATCTGTGGGAGCGGTGCAAAACGGTACTGCCTGCTCTGCCAGCAGCGCTACGCGGATATCACATACCATAATACCCTTTATGAAAGATTTCCGCTGCCGAAGCTCGTCTTTGGATTTCAGATCTCGGAACAGGGCAAAGTCAGTAATTGTCGTCTGGGTGTCGTTGCAGATGAAGAACTGAAATGCAGCACAGAAATGTTCTGTTATCCGTTCTCCAACGTAAGACAGAGCGATTTTCATCTCTGTACCGGAAACAATGTGCTGCCACCCTATAAATCGCCCAGCGGCATCTCCAATCTGCCGGGATATCTTCTGTGCCTGCCGAACAATGACGATTATTTCGATGTCAGGGATAATCGGCTGCGCATGGAATATCGTGACCTGCTGGAGCACCTGAAAGACAAAGACCCGTCGTACTATTATTCCGACGTGCTGATCCCCAACGGAAAGACCTTGAAAGACTTTATAGGAGGGTAATGTATGGCAAAAGACGCAAAAACCATCCGGGAAGAGCTGGCGCGGCCATTTGCGCCGGAGGATCTGGAATGGCGCATTCAGGTGACGTCGAAAGACAAGACCAGCGGCCTTGCCATTCCGTATGTCACAAACCGCGCCATTCAGGATCGCTTGGATGAGGTCGTGGGACCGGAGAACTGGTACAACGACTACAAGCCGTGGCACGGAAACGGAAAGAAGGACGCGCAGATCTGCGGCATTTCCATCTATTTTGAGGGCAAAGGCTTTATTACAAAGTGGGACGGCGCGGAGGATTCTGACATTGAACCCATCAAGGGCGGCTTGTCCGACTCGATGAAACGCTCCGCCGTGCAATGGGGCATTGGACGTGTCCTCTACAAGATGACAAAGCCGCTCTGGGTCAAGATCGAGCAGAAGGGCAACTCCTATGTGATCTGCGATACCGAGCGGCCGAAGCTGAACGCCGCGTATCTGGAATTGCTGGACAAGCTGCATCAGCTTCCCACATCTCCGGGCGCAGCGCAGGCACAGCTCAGCTACAAGCGCGACGGACAGACTGGACAGCAGGCGCAGAATACAGCGCCGACGGCCATGCCGCAGAGCAGCATTTCGTCGAACCCGTTGAGGATGTCGAAGCGGCCACCGTCGAAACGGATGCATTCGATCATCTCCATGAAGTTGTTCGACGTGAACTTGATGCCGTTCAGGTTGGGAATCTCTTTCGAGCCTTTCTTCAGGAAGTCGATCATCGGCAGGTTGATGCCCGTCATCGAGGGAATGTGGTAGGCGTAGAAGGGCAGCGGAGCGCATGCGGCGGCGATAGGTTTGTAGAAGGCCACCAGTTCTTCGATCGAGCCGGGTTTGAGGTAGAACGGGGCGACGGCGCCTACGGCGTCTACCCCCAGTCCGGCGGCATGGCGGGCCAGTTCGATGCAGTCGGCCTGACAGGTGCCGCCCACGTGGGCGATGATGAGGATACGGCCTGCTACGGCTTTGGTCCACGCTTCGAGCACGCTCTTGCGCTCGGCGACGGTCATCGAGGGGCATTCGCCCGTCGAGCCGCAGACGAAGACGCCGTAGGCCCCTTCGGCGATGAGTTTGTCGGCGTAGGGCTGAATTTGCGAAAAATTGATTGCGCCCGTTTTGTCGAACGGCGTGAAGACGGCGGGAATGAGTCCGGATAGTTTGAACATGATTATTGAGTATTAGTTAGTCCTGTCGGTAATGAATGGGTAGGTATTGAATAGAATAATCTTATTTGTAGGACAAATATAGGGCAAGGAAATGAAAAAACAAAAAAATCGGCGCATTTTTCTGCTTTTTCGATGAATAATTTCGGTGGGCGTAGCCGGGTGAATGACGGAACGGGAGTGAACGGGGAGGAGCGGGTTGAGCCGCGCGCTGCGGGAAGGAACAGGGAGAGGGGCGGAAAGGTGCGCGGGAGGGAATGGGCCGGAGGTGCAGGATGAGGCGGGAAGGGATAGGGTGGAGCGGAATGGAATGCAGAGTGGCATGGAGCGAGGAGGAGTGAGACGGAGCCGGACAGCCGGAACGGAGCGGAGACGGTGCGGGGCTTGGCTGGCGGAAGCCTGCTCGGAGGTGGACGCCGTTTGGTTTTTACGGTAGAAACAACGCTGCAACCGGAGTGTTGCAGCGTTGTTTGCGGCATAAGGCGTGTTTTGCGCCGGGGCTTCTTTACGGAAGAGCCGGCGATTCGGCGGCCGTCTGACCGCCGGATTCAGGGCGTCAGATTTTGTCCAGCTCCACGGTGAAGTGCCGCAGGATCGGCGCCTCGAACGTGATGCGGTAGCCGGTGGTGATTTCGGCGCGGCGTTCGTAGATGTTGCGGCAGGCGGCG
>OGQQ01000729.1_pt1 | contig 30428 bp, 25 predicted proteins | sample 1553281 | NCBI WGS metagenome assembly OGQQ01 (sample SAMEA2579937, study PRJEB22360) | human gut metagenome | biome: human gut; feature: human-associated habitat; material: faeces | place: Denmark | collected 2008/2010 | reverse complement strand
CTGCGATGAGGGGCCCATCGATCTGATCCTCATGGACATATGCACCGAAAGCGACTCGGACGGACTGGCCGCAGCCGAATCCATCAAGAAGATCTACCCGCAGATAAAAATCGTTATGGTGACCTCTATGCTGGAGGGGCGGTTTCTTGATCGGGCCAGAAAGATCGGGGCAGACAGCTTCTGGTATAAGGACTCCCCCTCCGGCGACCTTGTGGGTGTGATCGAGGGAACCCTTTCCGGAAAGCACTTTTGGCCGGACGGCGTGCCCAGTGTCCGGCTCGGCAACACGCTCTCCTGCGACCTGTCTGACCGTGAGATAGAGACTCTGCGCCTGCTCTGTGAGGGAAAAACAAATGCCGAGATCGCCGTAAAGCTGAATGTGGGCGAGTCCTCGGTGCGGACCTATATTAACCGTATGCTGGAAAAAACCGGCTACACAAACCGCAATCGGCTGATGATCGCAGCTGTGGGCAAACGGATGGTCGTGCCCGGATGCTGGATCGAGGAGCAGGAAGAAATTAGGTAGGAGCAAATGGAATATAGCGTCGTGCTGAAAAACCATTTTTGGCACGAAAATACCCAGCTTTCAAAAAGCTGGGTATTTTTTTGCGAAAAACAGACGCTCGTTCATAATTTGTTTACAATTAAAGGGGCATTTGTCCTCACTTTTGAGGACAGACAGAGCCGGCGTTCCTTGCTACAATAAAGCCATAAAGTAAGACGGAACAGATTCGTTGTATGTATCAGAAAAAAGGAGGAACGGTTCGATGAAGAAAATCGTGGTCGATATGCAGAATTTTCTGTTTGCCGATTCCATAGCGACTGCTTTCAAGAATTCGGATTACGACATTGCTGTGGTTCGTGCGGAGTCCCCGCGAGATACCATTGAACTGTGCCGGGTGTTCAAACCGTTTGTCCTTTTAATGGAGGTTACCGCCTATACTCCGTGGCTGCTTTGCGAGAGGATGAAGCTGCGGGATGAGGCAAAGACGGTGTGCCCGGATTGCAAAATTGCTCTCATCGTGGATTCCAACACCGAAAAACAGGCGGCAAAGGACATCCGGGAGGCCAAGAAAAACGGCATCATTGACCAGTTTTTCTACGGGTCGATGACCGCTGAATACCTGATGGATCAGATTTACGCGATGTAAGGACGACACAAGAAAGGTGAGGTGAAGCACAATGAAAAAAAGAAAATGGCTTAGCCTTCTGCTGGCAGTGATGATGCTCGTATCAGCGGTGCCCTTCTTCCCGGTGACGGCCGATGCAGCAGATGGCACGGTGGAGGTCTCCACCTGGGCGGAGCTAAAAAAAGCGCTGGAATATACGACAAATTGCTCGGTGGTGAAGGTGGTTAAGGACATCGAGACAAAGTCTCTGAACGGACACACCGGTCTGCATCAGGACAACATCATCTTCATGTCGATGGCCATGGACAAGGTGCTGGATCTGAACGGACACACCGTCAATGCGTATGCGAAATACTATTCGGAGGTTGCGCAGGGGTATCTGATCAATATATGTGATAAGGATGCCCGCCTGACCATCCGCGACAGCGTGGGGGGCGGCGCCCTGATCGGCGAGTTTAATCAGGAATTCTACTATGAGTTTATCAATGTGAGTAAAGGTACGCTGGTTATGGAGAGCGGTACAGTCAAGATGCTGTGTCCCTCCAATGATAATCAGTATACGAAGTGCGCCATCGGTGTATCCGGTACGGCGATCTTTAACGGCGGCGAGGTGCTGACGCAGGTGACCAGTCCCGGGGGCGAGAGGGAGGAGCGGTATTTTTCCCGCCGGCTGCAAGCCATTCGGGGAGAAGCAGGCGGCAGCGTCACCATCAACGGCGGCACCTTCGACCGGGTGGTTCTGCACAGCGCCCCCACACCGGAGAATCGGGGAAAGTATGAGCTGGTGGTAAACGGCGGCTTTTTCCGGCAATCCATCGCCCAGATATTGGTTGGGGATGTGTATGCCAGCAATTTCGATCATCTGACCATGCAGATCAACGATGCGTATTTCATGCGCACCACCGATAAGCTGGATCAGTGCCGTCTGGTGCTAAGCGGGAAGTTGCAAAGTTTTTATGACAGAGACTGGGATTACCGGTTACTTTATAACGATATTCCGGGCGCGACTTTCGATGATGCACTGAGTATGATGGATGATCTAATACCGCACCTTATCAGTGAAAACGGCGCAGTCTTCACCGATGTGCACGATGGAAACTGGTATGTGCGGGGCAATATGCGCCAGTGGGTTGAAAACGGCGGGCCGATCATGATTTTCCAGGGTACGTCGTTCGGCGTGCAGGGCAGCATAGCCAAGGTGATCTCCAACGCCTACGGCGTGAAGGAGGTTCTGCTGGACGGCGAGCCCATGGCCTGCGGCGAGCGAGGCTTCAGCGCACCCCAGGTGGATACCACCGCGGAGAGCGAGCATCAGGTGACGTTTGTGATGTATCCGATTTCCCCCATGCTGCGCGTGCTGGGGTACAGCTATTCCAATGATTATTCGACCGGGTATATTCGGATGCTCGTTGATGACGAAATAGGGTATGGCATGGTTCATTATCCCGATGTTCCGGAATCAGGTAAAGAGCCGTTTTCGGTGACTTACTATATTAATGAATCCAATGTGGACACACTGACCACCATGGAGCTGCAGTATGACCTGATGCTGGAGACCAACGGCGTAAAGAAGCAGGTTACGACCGGCTACAAGGGCGCAAAGGTGGCACGGTGGGTGGATCGGACGAAGGCCATCGACACCATTTATCTGGATATCAGCTAGCCTCTGGTGCAGGGGGATTATACCAGCGGCGCCTTCACTGTGGATGGGAGTGCTCCCTACACCATCGAGGACAGGCAGGGCTACTGGGAACATGAGGATATATGGGACCTGACCGGAAACGGCAGTGTTCCCGCGATTTTGGGGGATCAGTATTATCGCTTCATCCGTGTGTACCTCAAGGACGGCTATGAGGGGTATAAATTCGATAAGAATAGCCCGCCGAAGGTCAAGATCCGGGGCCTCAACCGGGAATGCGACAGTATATCTGTTTCGGTCGCCAGTGATGAAAGGTCCCTGGGGGTGTCCCTGGCCTCCCGTCCCTCCGAGCTGATTCAAAACGCCTGGGGTACCGTTACCGGACTGCGGGCGGGAAGCTTGGTCGATGGAGTGAATATCAGGCCGAAGGACAGTTACTTTGATTTTGAGATTAAGGAGATCCAGCGAATCAAGAACGGAGTTGTTTACAGCACCAGCCCCAATGAGGTGATCGATCCCGACTATACCTATCGGATCAAGCTGGTGGGCACGGGCAAACAAGGAATGACATTCCACAACGGTCCGTGGCAGTATGATTACACATTTCACTATTATCTCAACACGAATGTCAAGCTGCGGATGTACAGTGATCTCAACATTGCAGAAAATTATCTTGAAGTGCCGTATGATGCATCCGCCCAGGCATACGTAATAGATTTGGTACCGGAACCGGATGTGATTCATTATGACTATCTGTCTTTGGGCGTGCCACTTCCGTGGGCGGGCGAAAGACCGATATATAACAATAATCTGGTTGCGGGGCTGCCGGGCGGCGTTTCGGTTGTAAACTATACATGGTATGCTTCCGCTACGGGGGAGCGGATTCAGGCTGATATGACCTTTATCGCAGGCAGAAGATATCACGTAAACGTGATTTTACAGTGCGAAGAGGGCTATTACATAGCTGACGACGAGGAGCTGGATGCTTATGTGAACGGGGCAAAAGCGTATATAAGCGCGCAGGACGGGAACAGAACAACTCTTACCGTAGGATACTCCGTTCCCGTTGCTTCGGGTGTACACGGTCAGGCGGTGAGCTTCTGCGATGGCAGCGATGTGACCGTTTCCCTGTTTGCCGATGGCAGCGTAGAGCCCAAGTACACCGTATCGGTGCCGGGGGGAACAAAAGACAGCTCCGGACAATACACCACCACCTACGACATTCCCGAGGTTGCTCCCGGCACCTATACCATGCGGGTGTCGAAGAAGAATCATGTCACCCGGGAGTACACCGTGACGGTGAGCGGCGATGCGGTGACGCAGGATGCGAAGATACATCTGATGGGCGATATCAACGGCGACGGCAGAATCAGTATCGGTGATATCAATAAAGCAAACCTTCACGCAAAGGGAAAAAAGATATTGCTTGGGTATGAACTCGCCTGTGCAGACATCAACGGCGACGGCAGAGTGACGACCAGTGATGTTAACAAGATGAATCTTCACAATAAGGGAAAGTCCCTTCTGTGGTAGCCCAACCGGCTTGTCTTAATGCCAATGCGCCTGCCCTATACGCCATATAGGGTAGGAGCTGCGGTTTAAGAATAAAAAATGCAGAGCAATCTGCACCGCCGCTCTTCGGAACTAAGCGAGACTTCGGAAGCGGTGCGTAAGAAATGTCCCGCAAATCTATTTTCAAAGGAGGAGCTTGGTCATGAACAAGCGAATCACATCCCTACTGCTCAGTTTCGTCATGATTTTTGCGATGTTTGCAACTGCGGCACCGGTATCAGCAGAGCCTGCGACGTCGACATTTACCTTCACGGTCGAAGCTGACAAGACAACAGCAGGCCCCGGGGATACTGTCACGTTTACCGTTTATATACAGCAAACAGGTACGATGACTTGTTTCCAGGGCAAACTTGGCATCCCGTCCGGCTTAACATACGTTGTGGATAGCGGTGCTCTTACGGAGGGTATCCAGGAGAAACTTGGCCGGGACGAAGTTGCCTGGACCCAGGATCCCTATAAGCTCTTGAGCGCATTTGGCGCAGAGGATTTCACCGGGACAGATAAGATCGCAGTGATGAAATTTCAGTGCACAGTGGATAATGATACTGCTGCAGGAAATTATGAGGTAACTCTGCTTGAAATTGAAGCGGACGGCGGTTCTACTGAGAACTACGAAACCAAAAATCCCACTTGCATCCCTGCGACCATCACGGTCACTGCCGCCCCGAAGCCGGCAACGGGTATCACTCTTAACAAGAGTGAATTGACACTGGTTGCCGGTGCAGTGGATGACAGCCTGAAAGCGACGGTCACGCCGGCCGATTCTACCGACACGGTGGTATGGTCTTCTGACAAGCCCGCTGTTGCTACCGTCGATCCCGCCACGGGCAAGGTGACCGCCGTAGCCCCCGGTGAAGCGATCATTACCGCAACGGCAGGAACAAAAACGGCCACCTGCAAGGTGACGGTAAACTGTGGTCACGGCTCCTTCACCCTCTTCCCGGAGAAGGAATCGAACTGCACCGAGAAGGGCTGGGACGCTTATAAGAAGTGCGATCTCTGCGGCAAGCTGTTTGACATGAGCGATAATCCACTTACCGGGATCCCGTACAGGCCCACCAACGACGATCATGATTTCAACACTTCTGAGTGGGGATACAAGGAGGCCGACGGCCACGCCCATGTCTGCAGCCGCAACGCGGCGCACCATGATACCGTAATGCCTCACACGGCAGGCCCCGCCGCAACGGAAACCACACCGCAGACCTGCACAGAATGCGGATTTGTGATGCAGGCTGCAACGGGCCATGTCCATGCCGACCATCTGACCAAGGTGGACAAGGTGGACGCTACCTGCACCACTGACGGCAACAAGGAGTACTACCGGTGCACCTGCGGCAAGCTCTTCGAGGATGTTGCCGCCGCCACGGAAATTACCGACCACAGCAGTGTGGTGCTTCCCAAGACGGGTCATAGCTACACCGTGCAAAACAGCGATGAAGCTCACAGAAGATCCACCGCTGCAGATTGCCGCGAGTTTGACACCTATTGGTACACCTGCGCCAATGACGCAACCCACAGCGCCAAGGATGATGCCGCCGCTGCGGATAAGTTCTATAACGGCAAGCAGGGCGCTCATGTTTACGGCAGTGAGTGGGTCGATTGCGGGGAGACCGGTCACGCCCACAAGTGCCAGTATCACGATGCCTATGATGCAGTGCAGCCCCATACGCCCGATCATGAGGGCGGAGCGACCTACGATTACGCTGTGAAGTGCACCGACTGCGGCCGTGTGCTTGAGCCGCAGCGGGAGAACGGCAGCATTCGCGTTGAGGTCCCCTTCAAGCTCACCGTGAAGAAGACCGGTGAAATGGATCCCGGCCAGGAGACCTTCAAGTTCGCTATTGACAGATTCGGCGCCCCCACCGTCTATACGCTGGTGCAGGATACCGTGGAGACCAATGGCGAAAAGACCTATGAGGGTAAGTTCATTTTCACCATCAGTAAGGATCAGGCCGGCAATCTGTCCGAGGGCTTCGTTATCCACCAGGTCAAGGGCAATGCTGCGGGCTGGACTTACGATGAGAGCATCTTCTACGCCATGCCTCTGTTTGTCGACAGCTATGACAGCGTTCGGGGCTGGGCCTTCTTCAAGTTCGACGAGAAGGGCGAGCTGGAATACAACGATCCCATGGAGGAAATCGGCTTCACCAACAGCTATAGCGCCAAGAAGCCGGTGACGCCTCCTGCGCCGGAAACCCCCAAGACCGGCGACGGCAGCATGATCGCTTTCAGCATCGCGATGGCGATCGTATCCGGTGCGGCTCTGATGGGAGCAGCCCTGTATTCCCGCAGAAGGAGCAGATAAACCACCTAACCGAAAAATCGTGCTAAAGGATTGAAGCAAAGGGCGGGACGGAAGCCATCCGCCTCCGCCCTTTCGCTTTTCCAAAGAAAATCAAGCAGTTGGTTTTCTTTGGAAAGGTAATGTTATACAGCAATCCGCTAAGGTGCTCGGCTTCAAAAACCATCTGGACTTTGTAAAGGAGGAAAAGAGATGAAAACAAGTAAACGAAATCGATGGCTCAGCTTTTTGCTGGCGCTGATCATGCTGGTGGGCTTGTTGCCGCTTTCTGTGCTGTCGGTGGGCGCTGAAAGCGGCGGCGAGGAGACGACCGGTGCCAATCGGGGCGCAGCGCGGGCCTCTTCTTCGTCGTATCCCGCGCTGACCAATTTGGTCGAGGGAACGGAGATAATCTACGGTCACGTCTATTTTTTCTATAAAAACGGCAGGGTGGGGAGCCGTTCGGGCATTATAGACCCGGAGGATTGCATATATAACGAGAGATTACTCGAAGGCTATAAGAGCGATACAAATCTTCAGCGGGTCGTGTCATACGATAACGGCATTCTTATGTATTGGACGCGTTTTGAGAATGATTTCCTGGATCTTTCGGGGCTTGAGGGAAGGTCTCTGATGCTGGTTCTGTTCGACAATCTGAAGCTATCCGCCCTGTATGCCCCCGGCGTCGATCTGAAGCTGATGGTGACCGACGGCGTCCAGGTCACCTTCAACCACAGCACCCGGTATAAGAACAAGACCGCCTACTGCCCCCAAAACGGTGCAACCGGCGCGGTGATCGATCTGGCCCAGTCGGAGGGAAGCATGAACGGCTGCGGCAGCTTTGAGCTGTGCGGAGACGGGAAGCTGGGTATCGTCACGACGAGCGCCCCCAGGAAAACCAGCCCCGACTATGCCATCGTGGCGAAAAACACATCGGTTCTGGAGGATACTGCACTGAATGTTGTCTGCGGCAACAGCCACAGAGATGTGAGTTCCCTGATTCAGACGATCACACTCACCATCGACACCACCAGGGATGTTTCCCTTTCTATCAAAAATCCCCGGACCAACGCCGCCGCTTGGAGCTGCCATATGAACAACTTCAAGCTCGTCAACGCAAAGAGCCTGAATGTCTATGTGCAGCGGGGCTCCGGCGGATGGATCTTATTCGGCAGCAACGGCGAAACCGACCCGGCGAAGGTGTTTAAGTATTACAGGAGCATCGGTAAGATCGGCAGGGAATGGTATATAGCCGGAAGAACCAACAGCGGCTATACTCTCACCATGGATCGCAGAGACTACATGCCGCAGATACGCTTCAACCTCAACTTGCAGGAGGTGAAGGGGGGTCAGACGGTGCGGGGCCTGAAGGCCGGCCTGGGCTATGAGATGTCTGCGGATATTGTGTATATGCCCCAGTGGATGCAAAAGCTGAGGGATGCAGGCAGAGTCAGGTTCGATTTCTACGGCCTCCTGTGCAAGCCGGGTCAGGAAGAGGGCTATGAAGGAGAACCCTATACACTTGATTTTTATGTGGACCGCACCGGAAAACACAGTGTGGAGTTCTACTGGGCCTGCTGGCCGTCGGCAAATACTGACTATGGTAAACCGAAGACAGAAGAGAGTGTCCTTTATCAGACACACATCGAATTTGATGTGCAGATGAACGAAGCGGTCAGCGGCAAACAATACATATATAGTGTTCAGCTTCTGCAGGCGGGGGGCGAATTTACCGAAGCAACCAACGCCACCCACAAGATCTCCCTGCATCCGGATACATTGGCGAAATGCTATACCGACAAGTCATATTCAACTGGTATCCCCTCCGAGTGGAGATATCTGGCCGATGAGGATGCGTATATTATGTACTTCTGGATAAACGCACGGCACGGATATGAGCTTGCCGATTCGACTGCGACGGCAGACAACGGAGTTACTCTGAATGTGCAGCATACAAAGGTTACAAGGAGGTCATTCACCTATGGAGAAAAAGCCCTCACTGTCAACCTTGTGGCAAAGCGGAAGCTGACGGATGTGCGCGGTACGCTCAAGAATTTCCGTCTCGGCATTGACGCCGGGTTTACGGAGATCGTATCGAATGAACCGAAAAAGTATACCTTCAAAAATACGGTGGTATACGATGTCGCCTATGGCGCTTACGGCGTAGAGGCCGGTCAATTGCGTGAAGGCGATACGTGTTATGTCTACTTCGACGTAAAGCCGGGGGTTGGGTATTATCTCCCTGAGAATGCTTCGGTAAAGGTGATCCAGCCCGCAGGCTACAGAGCCAACGGGATATTCGACTCTGCGGAAACATACAGCACAGTCTATAAGGGCGATTGGTACGACTATTCACCGATAGGACGGAAATACCGGGTCTCTCAACTGTTGGAGCCGAACAGCGAGGGAGTGAAATACGGGACCGATATCCGCGTACAGGAGCCTAAGGCGGGGGACTGCCCCGCTGCCTTTGCCGACTATGAAAAACCGACAAGCCTGCCGTATAATATGAAGGTGCTGTCGATGCAATGGCTGGGACCCGATCAAAAACCAATGAGGAAATTTGACAAATTTGAGGTTGGAAAATCGTATTTCCTCGATCTTCGTATCGGATTTGAGGGCGGCGAAGAAATGGGCTATGTATACCCGAAAAATTGGAAAGATTTCAAGGTGAACGGTAAGAGCGTAAACGCATGGATGGAATATGAAGACAATACAGACGGGCATGTCTGGCAGGTGTATGAATCCTATAAGGTGACTGACCCCAGCGCCCGCGGCTCCGTCAGCGGCACGGTGAAGAGCTTTAATTCCGCTTCCGATAAGGTGACCGTTCAGCTCATTCAGCAGGGACACTCAGAGCCTGCGTATGAAACCACGGTCTCCGGCGGAACGAAGGAGGGGAATCAATATACCGCCTCCTACACGATTTCCGGGGTCGCTTCCGGTACCTATACCATGCGGGTGCTGAAGAAAAATCATGTCACCCGGGAGTATACCGTGACGGTGAGCGGAGAAGCGGTGACGCAGAATGTGAAAATTCACCTGAAGGGGGACATCAACGGCGACGGCAAGGTCACGATCGGCGATGTCAACAGAGCAAACCTTCATGCAAAGGGAAAGAGTAAATTGACTCTGTATGAATTTGCCTGCGCAGACATCAACGGCGACGGCAAGATCACGATCAGCGACGTCAACAGAGCGAACCTTCATGTGAAGGGAAAGTCTTTGCTTTGGTAGTCTGATTGAGTTTGCTTCAACACCTCAGCTCCTGCCCTATGCCTGCATAGGGCAGGGACCGAGGCTTAAGAAGATAAAGCTATCTGTACCACCGCACCTTACTATTTGGAAAGGGCTTGTAAAAGCCCCTTTCCGAAAGGCGATGAACAGATAAAAAACGCATCGTCTTTCGGAAGGGTGAAAATTTCATTCAGGGCGTATCTATGGAAAACAGGCAGGGATGCATTGTGCCACAGGAATACTTCGGAATAAGAAAGAGGAGGTCCATATGAAAAGAATTGTGCTGCTGTTTTGCACAGTAATGTTATTCATTTGCTCTTTGTGCGGATGTTCGGCTTCACCCGAAAAAAACCCTTCTATCCCAGGCGGGAGCACGATCCCCGGGGGCAACACCGCGAAGGATCCGGATGATAAAAACACAGAGGAGGCCGCTTTTGCGGAGCTGCAAAAGAAAATCTCACAGAGCGGCAGCGCAGTCGCCGTCGCCTTTATCGGCTATGTGGACAGCGAGAGCTCTGAGGCTGACCTGCGCGCCTATGTTGCGGGCAGCGAAACGGGAAAGGAATATCCCAGCCTATCCCGTGCGCCGCTTTACATGGCTGAGGGACAGGAGCTGTATGCAATTATACCGCCGCATGACAAGGGAACGATAATCGTGTACCCATCCATGATGACCGAAGACGGCGAGTATGCCGACGACAGGAGCAATCCCCTCCACGTGGGGGAGCCCGGCGAGCCGCTGTTGCTGCGGTGCAACCTCAGCGAGATATACTCCAATGTGCTGATTGCCGCTACTGACGGCGGCGGGGCCATTCTCTTCCGCCCGTCGCTGTCCATGGAAAACGGGCACCTGCAGGAGATCGCAGGGGTGTACGATTTCTCAACATACGAGGAAGAGCCCGATGAGCGATCCATTCAAATCGCAACAGAGCTTCTTCTGGAAACGGACGAGGTAAAGCAGGCGGTCATGCAGGGAATGAAGGTTATGTATACCGGAAATACCCAGTGGATCGAGGGGCGCCCCTGCCTGCTGTTTGCCCTGGGAACCGACAGCGAGGACCAGTTTGTCAGAGAACGTTATTACGGCGTGTGCGACAATCTCGTCTATAGCTACGATGCCATAAGCGATACGTGGTCTACTGTCGGGCGGCAATAAAAACAAGGGGAGAACAATCATTCATATTCCGTGGGGGTCCACGGAAAAAAGAAGTGATCTGCCGGCTCCGGTCGGAAAAGTATATGGATCATTCTCACAATTGGAAAGGAGCTTTTATTATGGGACTTATTAAAGCGGGTATCGGTGCATTGGGTGGCACTCTTGCCGACCAGTGGAAGGAATTTTTCTACTGCGAGTCTATGCCCAAGGAGGTGCTGGTCACCAAGGGACAAAAGCGCGTCAGCGGCAGGTCCTCCAATACGAAGGGGAGCGACAACATTATTTCCAACGGCTCCGGTATTGCTGTGGCCGACGGGCAGTGCATGATCATTGTGGAGCAGGGCAAGGTGGTGGAGATCTGCGCCGAGCCCGGCGAATTTACATACGACACCTCCACGGAGCCCTCCATCTTCTCCGGCAATCTGGGGGACAGCGTCCGCGCCACCTTCCAGACCATCGGCAAGCGCTTTACCTACGGCGGCGACACCGGCAAGGACCAGCGGGTGTACTATTTCAACACCAAGGAGCTTATTGACAACAAATTCGGCACGCCGAATCCCATCCCCTTCCGTGTGGTGGATTCCAAGATCGGTTTGGATGTGGACGTTTCGGTGCGCTGCTCCGGTGTTTATTCGTATAAGATCGCAGACCCTCTGCTCTTTTACACCAATGTCTGCGGAAATGTGGAGAAGGAGTATACCCGGGACGAGCTGGATAGCCAGCTGAAAACCGAGTTTGTCAGCGCTTTGCAGCCGGCCTTCGGTAAGCTGTCCGACCTGGAGCTGCGCCCGAATCAGATCGTCAGCCACAATACCGACCTGGAGGATGCCATGAATGTGGCGCTCTCTGCCAAGTGGGGCGAGCTGCGCGGTCTGAAGGTAGTCAGCATTGCCCTGGGTTCGGTCACGCTGCCGGAAGAGGATGCGGAGATGATCAAGCAGGCCCAGCGCACGGCCATCATGCGGGATCCCACCATGGCGGCAGCCACGCTGGTGGGCGCACAGGCGGATGCCATGAAGACGGCGGCAGGCAATCAGGCAGGCGCTATGACCGGCTTTATGGGCATGGGCATGGCCATGAATGCCGGCGGCGGCATGAACGCACAGAACCTGTTTGCCATGGGACAGCAGCAACAGCAGCAGGCGCAGCAGCAGACTCCGGCGGCACCGGCAGCCCCGGCAGCGGGCGGCTGGAAATGTGCCTGCGGCGCAACCGCCACGGGTAAGTTCTGCCCGGAGTGCGGTGCCAAGAAACCGGAGCCCGTACAGGCCGGCGCATGGAAATGCAAGTGCGGCGCTACGGCCACCGGCAAGTTCTGCCCCGAATGCGGCTCTCCCAAGCCGGCGGATTCCGAGGGCTGGACCTGCACCTGCGGCACTTTGAATAAGGGTAAATTCTGCCAGAGCTGCGGCGCCAGAAAACCCGAGGGCGCACCGCTCTACCGCTGCGATAAATGCGGCTGGGAGCCGGAGGATCCGACGAATCCGCCGAAGTTCTGCCCCGAATGCGGAGATATATTCGACGATAACGATAGAAAATAAAACTGCTGCTTAGCGGGAACCGTATTAACGGAAGTGTTGTTTCGGCCAGGTATGAACGGCTTAGACAAAAAGCCGTTCATACCGCCGAAAGGCTTTTGTGCAGCAGGATAAGCTTCCCTGCCGGCAAGCCGGCAAAGAATTTTTGTGTGATTTGTTAGAGAGTGGTTTTGCATTTGCTTGCAAAAGGAGATCCTGTTATGAGTAAAAGAAAAGAAAACATTAAAATGACCATATTTATCATGGTCGCCGGCATCGGCTTGATAATTGCGGGTGTAATCGGAATTGTTACAAGCAGAATCGACAGCAGGGAATATAAAAACTCAACCGATGTACGGAAAATTCCAGCTGTCATTGTTGACTTTTCAACCCAAGACGATAAGGATGATTCCGGTGATGTTCGTTATACAACATATAAATTTAAGGTTTCATATGTTATTGACGGAAAAACCTATAAGGGAAAATATGAAGAACGCGTCTGGTCAAGGTCGAGCAGCTACGCAAAAAAATATACCTATGATAAATTGAGAAAAGGCGACACAATAGACGTCGAGGTTTATAAAACCTCAAAAGGTGATTACAAGCTTTCTCCTGAGGGAAGTCCCGTTGATTTTCTGCTCTATTGTGCGGCAATCCCCGTCGGCTTGTTCTTTGTTGTTATAATGATATGTGACGTTGTAAAAGACAACCGAAAAAAGAAAAGCGAAAACGAAATGATCAGCAAGGAATAAATCAGAGGTACTTTTATGGATTTATCAGTAGCACTGATTATTGCGGCTTCCTTTGCTATTTTATGTACGTTCTATATCGGTAAAAGGATACTTACCATAGATTTTTCGGAATACAGCTCCAAAAACTCTAAAAAAGCCAAACTGGAAAGATTGCTTGCGAAAAAGGAAACGCCCCTTCAGAATTCAAAAATCCGAAGAGATATGAGAACCGCCTTTGAAAGAATTCTGATACCGCTGGGGAATGCGGATCAAGACCTTCTTCCGGCAAGAATGGATATGGCATTCCGGAAAAAAACCGTCAGTCAAATCAACAGACTTCATAGGAATAAGCTTTGCCGCAAAATTTACGTCACAGATGTTGTTCCCATTCCTAAAAACAACTTTGAAACATGGAGCGATGACGGCAGAGAATGGCGGGAATCGGTTTTAATGTGCAGCACACTGGAGCGTTTTGAGTCAACCGAAGGCAACATGGTTCAGAACGAAATATACCGTAAGAATTCATATCTCAGAATACTTCAGTCAAGACACGTTCGCCGCACCGATCAAAAAGAAAATAAGAAAAGCTATTATAACGATATGTTGAGCATAACCTGCCCGTCCTGCGGTGCAAGAGTCAAGCTTGACAGTCAGCAGGTTACCTGTGAATACTGCGGCGCCGTTATAAAAAACGAGTTTTACGATTGGCAGACCGAGTCGTTTGAGATTTATGAATCTATCAGTACAAACCTGAAAAGTTTTTTACAGCTTCTTGTGTCCGGCTCCATACTTTTCTTATGTGTCTTTCTGTGCTTATATCTGATCAAGGACACCGAGATTTCCCTTGCCGCCGGTGTTGGTGCAGCGGTTCTGACTTTCGGGGGAATCGTTACACCGATCATCTGCGGGAAAATCAGGCAAGAAAAGCTTGCCGGAAAAATTGTAAGATATTCCGAGAATTATCTCAGAGCCTGCTTAAACGAACACTTTTGGGAGAATGAAAACGACGAGGACCTGCTTGATTTCAGCGTTGGTACAATTAAGCTTTTAAAAGTTGCCCACACAGAAGAAACAACAACCGTTACGGCTGACATTTTCGGAACAAAAACCTTTCTTCCCGAAAATCAGAAGCCGTATACAGAAAGATTTAAAAAGAGATTGCTCATGCAAAGGGCAAGATATCCCGAAAAGCGAAAAACGGACGGCGAGTTCTTTACCGAAAAGGATTGCCCGTCCTGCGGCGCCAATTTCATGCCTGATGAAAACCACTGCTGTTCGTTCTGCGGGTACGGCTTACAGGTCAACAATGCAAAATGGATTGTACAAAAAAATTAATAAGCGGAGGATCACATTATGGGACTGTTTGACAAAAAATACTGCGACATCTGCGGTGAGAAAATCGGACTTCTCGGAAACCGCAAGCTGGAGGACGGGAATCTCTGTAAGGATTGCGCAAGAAAGCTCTCGCCGTTTTTCAGCGAACGGCGGAGCTCGACGGTGGAGGACATCAAGCGCCAGCTTGCTTACCGTGCAGAAAACGAAAAGAAGCTTGCCGGCTTTGCCCCGTCGATCACCTTTGACGGGAGCAAAAAGGTATACATCGATCCTATAGGGGAGCGGTTCATCGTTACCGGGGCCTCTAACTGGCGCAGCAGCAATCCTGACCTCATTGCATTTTCTCAGGTGCTGGGAGTGAACACGGATATCCGGGAGAATAAGGAGGAGATCTTTTATGAGGACTCCGAGGGAAATGAGAAGAGCTATGTGCCGCCCCGCTATGCCTGCGACTATGAGTTCAATGTGACGATTCGGGTGGATTCTCCATGGTTTAGTGAGATCGAACTGGAGCTGAGCGACGGCAACCGACCCGACAGCCCCTATACGGACCTGTACCGCCAATATGAGCAGAGAATGCACGAGCTTGCAGACATTCTGATGCGCCGGGATAACAGAAACCGGGTTTGGGACGGCGGCAGTACGATGAATCGTGTGGATAGCACAGGCATCCGTCAGGAAAGACCTGCTTCCGCGCCCAATGCTATGGGCAGCGAGACATGGGTATGCCCGTCCTGCGGCGCACAAAGCAGCGGAAAATTCTGCGCAAACTGCGGCACTCCCAAGCCTGTAGTCAGCTCCGGCTGTACAAACTGCGGGTGGAGACCCTCGGCGGGACAGGGTATGCCGAAATTCTGCCCGGAGTGCGGCAGGCCGCTTCGGTAAATCATGAAGCGCAAGGCGCGCATGGCTGCAGCGGTTGTGCTTGCATTCCTGCCGATTTTCGGGCTTTTGGGCTGCGGCGAAAGTGAAAAGTTTACTGCTGATGATCTTGTTTTGATCCATACCGTTTATTACGGAACGGAAAGGAACCCGGTGTATTGCTTTGCTTTAAAAAAGGAAGAAAATGGCTGGTTATTCTCTGCGGATTGCCTTGTGGGAGAGCAGAAGGAGCACTATGCCTCCTTCGAATCGTTTCCGGTACCGGCGGAGGATGCAGCGGGATTCCTTCAGATTATTAGCGAGGATGGCGAGATAAAGAAGCTTTACAAGCATCGCAATCCAATACGTTTTTTTCACATATCTGACGTACCGGCACGCAGCCTGGGAATGACTTTCTGTGACGGAAGCACGATGGAGAAGGACGCGGAACTCGGCGACAGGGCACTTGATTATCTCTATGTGCTTGCCGACAGATACTACAAGGACGCTGAAAGCTCAGCAGAGACTCCACCAGATACAGCAACGAGCTGAATATCATTATGCAAAAGCAAGAAAAGCTAAAAACAAACCGACATTGTCAGAAAAAGGAGGAAATTTATGGCTAATCAATGTGCTATCTGTGGTGCGGACATCAATCTGATCCAAACGCAAAAGCTGTCGGACGGCAACTGCATTTGCCGCAAAAACTGCAGGAAAAAGGGATTCAAGGTATATGACTATGTGCATAGCAATCTTCCGAGTGTCAAGGCGCATCTTGCACAGGTGGAGCGCGGCACCAAGCTGTGGGAGCACTACTTCGTTCCGAGGGAGAAAGCAAAGGATAAGAGCAAAAAGCTGAAGCGCTTAGGCACCTATCTCTATGTGGCAGCGGATATCGGGCTGATGGCGTATGTGCAGAACGATTACAAGTTTATGATGTTCGGCAAGACCACCCGCGCCTGCGTGTACCGCATTGCCGACCTGCGCAGCTATAAGTATGAGGAGCAGCTCGTTAAAAACGGCGATAAGAGCGAGAAGAAGCCTTTTGCAAGACTCAGCTTTACCAATACGCAGGGCCTTTACGAATTCGTTCTCCCCATGAACAACAGAAAGGATTTTGAAGCGCTCAAAAAATACTTCGATACGCTGTTCGGCGTACAGAATACACTCGGCAACGCCTCGAACGTTTGGAAGCAGCAGATGACCGCAGTTAAGGATATCGCGGCAGGATTTTCTGCCACGGTAAAGGGTGAGGCCGATGCCGGCGACAAGGCGGCGCAGGCAATCGACTCCCTGGATGCCGCAATCTACGGCGACCGCACCGAGTGGATTCAGAAAGCAGATGCGGCCCTTGCGGCATTTAATGGGTGAATTTCTTTAAGAGAGGAGATCTATTCATGCAAACCTTGCAGGAATATAAATGCCCCTGCTGCGGCGGCGCGATAGCCTTTGACAGCACACTCCAGAAAATGAAGTGCCCTTATTGCGACACGGAGTTTGAAATGGAGGCGCTGGAGGGCTACGACGCCGAGCTGCAGAGCGAAAAATCAGACAATATGGAATGGGAAACCACGGCCGGTGGAGACTGGCAGGAGGGAGAAACCGACGGCCTGCGCTCGTATGTGTGCAAGTCCTGCGGCGGCGAGATCGTAGGCGATGCCAACACAGCGGCTACTGCCTGCCCCTTCTGCGGCAATCCCGTGGTGATGATGGGCCAGTTCTCAGGCGCTCTCAAGCCGGATCTTGTGATCCCGTTCAAGCTGGATAAAAAGGCGGCAAAGGCGGGGCTGATGAAGCATCTGACCGGGAAGCGGCTGCTGCCAAAGATTTTCAAGGATCAGAACCATATCGACGAGATCAAGGGTGTCTATGTACCCTTCTGGCTTTTCGACACCGATGTGGACGCACAGGTGCGTTACCGGGCCACAAAGGTCCGCACATGGAGCGACAGCGACTACAATACCCCCGAACCCAGCCACTTTATGGTGCATCGGGGCGGCAGCGTCGGCTTTGAGCATGTCCCGGTGGACGGCTCCTCTAAAATGGCGGATGACCTGATGGAATCCATTGAGCCGTACAATATTTCGGATGCGGTGCATTTCCAGACGGCTTATCTTGCCGGCTATGTGGCGGATAAGTATGATGTGACCGCCGAGGAAAGCATTGACCGGGCAAATCAGCGGGTCAAGCGGTCTACCGAGGAGGTATTTGCCGAGACGGTAGAGGGATATACCACCGTTACACCGGAAAACACCAATGTGCAGTTCCATGGCGGAAAGGCCCGGTATGCGCTTTATCCGGTGTGGCTTTTGAACACCACATGGAACGGCAATCAATATGTCTTTGCCATGAACGGTCAGACCGGGAAATTCGTCGGTGACCTGCCGGTGGATAAGGCTGCGGCCAAGCGCTGGACGTTTTTGCTGGCGGCGATATTCTCAGTGGCTTCCTACGGCGTTGCGTGGGGCCTGCACCTGATAGGGCTGATTTAAGGAGGGGACGGAATGAAAAAGAAAATACTGACACTGTTATTCTCGCTTATTCTGTGCCTTTGTATAGTGACTCCCGCCTTTGCAGCGCAGACGGATGGCTTCGCAAGCGAATATGAGCGCGTGCAGGACTTGGCGGGGCTGCTCTCCGGCAACGAGGAATCGTCGCTTGTGACAAAGCTTAATGAGCTCAGCGAGCGTCAGAAAATGGACATTGTCGTGCTGACCACTGACACGCTGGACGGGAAAACTCCGCGGGACTATGCCGATGATATTTATGATTACGGCAACTTCGGCTACGGCGAAAGCAGGGACGGCGCGCTGCTCCTTATCAGCATCGAGGACAACGACTGGTACATATCCACCTGCGGCTACGGCATTACGGTCTTTACGGACGCGGGCATTGAGTATATCGGCAAGCAGATAAAGGGAGATCTGTCCGACGGTAATTTTGCGGGCGCCTTTGATAAATTCGCCGATCTTTGCGATGACTTCATCACACAGGCAAGAACCGGCGAGCCTTACGATGTAAAGAATCTGCCCAAGGAGCCACTTTCCCTTATCTGGATCCCTATTGCCATCGTTGTGGGCTTCGTCCTATCCCTCATCATAGTGGGCAATATGAAAGCAAAGCTGAAAACAGTCCGCTTCCAGGCGGCTGCAAGCAACTACATAAAGGACAACAGCCTGAACATTAACGAGAGACGTGATCTGTTCCTGTATAACACTGTCACACGCACGGCGAAGCCCAAGAACGATGATTCCGGAGGCGGGAGCAGCACCCACACATCTTCCTCCGGCACGACCCACGGCGGCGGGGGCGGCAAATTCTGATGCAGCTTTTCCCCTGCAAAAAATACTTTATAAAGGAGAGATAACCCGTGAGTATCTTTGATAAGCTGAAAAGCACAGCCGGGCAGGCGGTAAATGCCGCCGCACAATCCCTGGGCAGTAAGCGGGAGAGATTTACCTTTGCAGCACTGCCGGAGAGCCTTGCCGAAATGCAGGCACTTCCCGAGGCAAGCCTCGACACGCCCTTCAAGACGGCGGCACTTACAGTTCTCGCTTTGTGTGCATATGCGGCAGACAAGGGCATCGGAACGGAGATGCTGAATTGGCTGCGCGGACCCCGTCCGCTGAACGGACAGGAAATTTCTTTCCTGAACGATCGCTTCCGCGATGGCAAGACCTACCTGCCGTTCACCTATTTCGCCGGCTCCACACCGGACAACAACTACACACCCACCCAGCCGTATACGATCACCGTTGAGAGCAACCATGTGTCCGGCGAGGAGCAGGGGTATATGAAGCTGTTTATCCCCTGCGGCGGAGCAGACGATCCCCGTCCTATCAAGATGCGCCAGCGGGGCAGCGACGGCAAGTGGTTCTTGTGGGAGCAGTATCTGCTGACGGGTGTGCGCACGCCGAAGGCTGCCGATCCGTGGGCATGATGGCTTGACAAGGAGGGAAAATATGGATATTCGGGGAATTTGGAAGGTCAAGGAGGTCCGTGTGCCTACACCGGACGGAGTGAAGGTCTTTACCCCTGACAACCCGCCGCAGGAGGAGCGGTTTGAGGGCAGCGCCGAGCTGATGAACTATCGGACGGAGTTTGCCGAGGACGGTATGCTCAACACACTTATGTTCGTGCCGGAGGAGATGCGCCAGGAGGCTGCCAAGCAAGGGGTGGAGGTCCGGGAGGACGGCTACGCCGCCATCGAAAGCACCACCTGGAAGGAGGCAGACGGCAAGTTCTATTACGATACCGGGATTCAGGGCGAGACGCTGGGGGAGCCGGTGGATCCCTTCGTGGAGATCTCCGTCACAGAGGACGGGTGCCTGCTGTATGGGCTGGGAATGATCCTTCTGGAAAGGGCTTGAGTCGAATACGGATGATCCCTATGTACAATTCATAAACGGGAGAGGCTTGCTGCGGCAAGCTTCTTTCCGAAAGGCACCGAATGAAATTCGGTACCTTTCGGAAAGGAAGGATCCATGAAAAAGCTATTATTATGGGGCCTGTGCTTAGGTTTACTGATACTGTTCAGTTCCGCCTGCGCAAAAAAGCAGCATGCGAATGATGACGGCAATGCGTATTACGGAGGGGAACCTATGGATTTCAAAAGCTTTCAGCTGGTGCAAACCGACATGACGGCGCAGCGCCGCGTTTACGAGGGATACAAAACGGAAAGCGGAGTTCATCTGGAGTATTACATCAGCACGGAAATGTGGGATGATAAGACCTCCGGAAATGTGGAATGCCGCAATGTCGTTCGCGCAATTGACGCAGATGAGAGCGTTTTCCAAAAGCTATGCGCATTATTCGGCAATTACAAAATAGCGGAATGGGAAGGCTTTCGAGGGTACGATTCCCATGCCCTTGACGGCAGCGGTATGTGCCTTGAGGTCGTGCTGGCGGACGGGACGGAGATAAACGCCCAGGGAACCAACCGCTTTCCCAAAAACTATTCCTCATTTGCGCAGGAGCTTTGTAAGCTCATAACAACCGAAAGAATAAGCTCGGTGCATTTTAGCGACGGCGCCTATGAGGTCACACTGCCGGAAAGCTGGGTGGGTGCCGTTACGGCAAGCTTTTCCGAAAACCAGGTGGCATTTTTCGTTGATAAGACCGGCGGCGGTGAGCTCACCTTTTTTATAATCGACAGCGATACATACGGCTATGCATCGGATGCTTATAAGGGACGAATAGAGGTCGGCCGGCTTATATCCGGGGAGGATGTGCGGTTTATTACGGCCCGGGATCATTACGCCATTGCCTCCTATGCATCTGAGGTTTCGGAGGAGGCGCTGGAGCTTTGGAAAAATTATGAAAGCGATAAGCTTTCTATCGTGGAAAGCCTCCGGGGTGTAAACGGGTATGCGTTTTATCCTGATGTAATTGCCGCCAAACGGCAGGATTTGCGATAACGGTTCCCGAGAGGAGAAAGAGTATGAAAAGACTGATAATTGCTTTTATTACATGGATGCTTGTGGGAGTAACGGTCACCGCAGCCTGGGCGGCGGGCCCGGCGAAGCCTGTGATTGAGGCGGAAATGCCGGATTGCTATAGCTATATCGGCGGCAGTGGGATCACTTTGTATACCAATGCCAGTGCGTCCGACGGCGGTACGCTGAAATATCAGTGGTATGTCACGGATATAGAAAACATGGCGATGATTCGCGCCATTGACTACGCAGAGGGAGACAGCTATCAGGTGCCGGAGGAGTTGGGCGTGAAATGGTACTGCTATGCCGCGTGGAATGTGGCGGGAGGTGCAGAGAGCGAGCCCACATACAGCCGCTTGATCCGGGTGGAATTCTATGAAAACAACCCTGTCCATATCCACAGCTTTGGTCAGTGGATGGTAACTACGGAGCCAACCTGCGAGGAGTCTGGTATTAAGACGCGGGAATGCGACTGCGGCGTTACCGAACGGGCAGAGGTGCCTGCGGTGGGACATAATTGGGATGCGGGAACAATAACCAGGGAACCTACTCCAAAAGCCGATGGGGAAAAGACCTATAGCTGCCTTGTCTGTAAGGCAACTATGACAGAGCCGGTAAAATACAGCGGAAGTCTTGAAGGCGACAATGATGAAAAAAGCAGCGTTGAGCCGGAAAAAGACATGAGTACCGATCTAAAAGATGACCACGAAAAAAATACAGAGCATAGTTCTCCCGTGGAGAGCGAGAGGTTTTCTTTTCCGTGGTGGATCGTCGCCGTTATTGCCGCTGCGGTGATTGGCGGGGGTGTTTTGGCAATTGTTTTAATTCGGAAAGGCAATGATGAATGATGAAAAAATCGTTCTGGACATTCGGAGCTGCATCTATGCGCACACCATGGAGCGAGTGCTGATGCAGAAATTGGACGATTGCTAAATTGTGATCTCCGAGTTGCCGGATGCAACCGCCGAGTGGTGCAAAACGCATCTGCCGGGTGTGCCTTGAAATGCAATATTTCAAAACCGCCGTTCTGCGCCGCGGGGCCGAAAATAACGGTCTTGCTGTGTTCGCCGGCGCAGCTGCTATCAAAGGAATAGAGCCGATAAACCGTTGACCTCTCGGCTACGGGTTATCGGCTCTGTGTCTATGTGTCCGGCTATTTGATAGCTGCCATATTTCTTTTTTCAAAGGCAACAAATCGTGAAAGATTCAACTCCCGGCGTCTGATTTCTGCATGAACTCCAGATAGAGACTATATAGCACCGCACAGACCGGAACGCTGAAAAGCATTCCCAAGACACCAAACGCCCCGCCTCCAATCGTGACAGCCATCAGCACAAGCAGTCCGGGCAGGCCCACCGATTTTCCAACAACTTTTGGATAAATCAGATTGCCCTCTACCTGTTGTAGAATCAGCAGATAAACAATGAACCACACCGCTTTGATGGGTTCTGCCAACAGGATCAGAAATGTGCCAAGACCGCCGCCGAGCCATGCGCCGAAGATCGGCACCAACGCGGTAACGGCAACAAATGCGGAAACGGCACCGGCATAGGGAATCCTCAGAATCAGCATTCCAAGGAAGCAGAGGACTCCAATAATGACGGCCTCGGTAAGCTGTCCGCTGACAAAGTTGGTAAAGGTTTGATTCGTCAGCGAAGCGATACTCAGAAGCCGCTTTGCCCCCGTTTGTGGAAGCACCGTTGTGATCAGTTTTTTTAAGTGGGCTGCAACCACTTCTTTTTTTGCCAGCAGATACAACGCAAAAACAAACGCCAAAAGCACGTCAACCAAGCCGGAAAGGATGGATGTAGCCGCGCCCCATGTTACTGTAATGATTCCGCTGCCTTCGTCGTTGATAAAGGCCGTAATTTTCTCAATCAGCAGATCGGAGTCGATTGCATATTCCGGCAAAACGATGTTGTACTTTGCTGCAAAGTGAACAGTATCTGCCCACCAGCCCCCAATTTCATCAACATAAATCGGAATGTTCTGAATAAACTCGCCGCCGGACTCCCGCAGACTCGGAATCATCATAAACACTACGGCAAACAAAATCCCAAACACAAGAACAGCGCTTAAAGTGAGGCAAACGGGTCTTGCCAGCTTTACAGGGGCCTTTTTGCACACTCTGTTCCAGCAGCGTTCAAGTGGGTTAAGGACAACATTGATCAGAAAAGCGATACCTCCGCCAATCAGAAACGGCGAGAACAGCGAGATCACTTTTCCGAGAAATTTCATTACGGCATCGAGGTTCACTAAAGCCCAAGCAAAAAGAGTCATCAGCAGCAATGCGCGAATGATGTATCGGGCAATACGTTTGTCGGGCTGTCTGTTTTCCGGCGGGACGGCAATATCGTGCCGCTTGGTGTCAGTACCCTGTGTTTTTTTCGCCATATTCCCTCCACATTGTTATTGCGCACATTCTAAAATGGGGTCACATTGCTTGACGGTAATGGACGACACTCTGTACGCGCTCAGCTCGGAGACCGTGATCTCCAAATTCTGCACAGCAAAGGAATCGCCCTTACTGGGGACTCTATTCAGCTGCTCCATGACCCAGCCGCCGACGGAAACACTGTCCGATTCCAGCTTGACGTCAAAGAATTCCATAAAATCCTCCACGCTGGCGGAGCAGTCCACGCGGTAGGTATTCTCGTCCAGCTTTTCAAAATCCTCTTCCACCTCGTCGTGTTCGTCCCAAATTTCACCGACCAGTTCTTCCAGGATATCCTCCATCGTAACAATGCCAAGCGTTCCGCCGAAATCGTCTACAACGACGGCGACATGGGACTTCTGATGCTGGAGCATTTTCAAAATATCCCGGATCTTTGTGTGCTGATAGACGAACAGCGGCTCCGTCATGATCTCTGCAATGGGCTGATCCGTCATCTTGCCGTTGATATAGAAATCCTTCTGATGAAGAACGCCGACGATCTGATCGATGGTATCCCGGTAGACCAGCAGGCGGGAAAAGCGGGACTGTGTAAAGGCTCTGGCAATTTCCTCATGGCTCTCGCCGATGTCCACGGCCTCCAGGTCCATTCGATGGGTCAGAATTTCAGCCGCCGTCAGGTCGCGGAACTCAAGAGCATTGCGCAGCAGCTCACCCTCGTTTTCGTCAATGCTGCCGTCCTGCTCCACATCCTCCATGAAAAGAAGCAGCTCCTCGTGGGACATTTTTGCGTTGTCATCCGTCTTGAAGAAACGGGACACCAGCTTTTTCCACTGGGAAAACAGAAAATTCAGCGGCGTCAAGACCAAAATCCAAAGGCGGATAAACGGGGCACTGAACAAAGCGAAGCGCTCAGGGGTGTCCTTTGCAACACTCTTGGGGGTGATCTCACCGAAAATCAAAACAACGATTGTTACGACGACCGTAGAAACCGTCGCGCCGATGTCGCCGTAAAGCCCGACGAACAGAAGTGTGCCGATGGACGCCACCATGATATTCACGATATTGTTGCCGATCAGGATGGTGGAGATCAGCTTGTCATAATCATTGGACAGCTTGAGTGCCAGCGCTGCCCTCTTGTTTCCGTTGTCCGCCAACACCTTGAGGCGGGTCTTATTCAGGGACGAGAACGCCGTTTCTGTGGCGCTGAAATAGGCGGACATGGCGATGCAGACCACCATTGCGAAAATGCTTCCCAAATAATTCATATAAAACTCCTTTATTTCCTGTTCATATTATTGTTTTATGCAAAAAAGACACATCTATACCCGATACCGCAGCAAAGGGCGTAGATATGCCACACATGAACAGGCCATATAAGAGCGGTTACCGTTGTCGTCGCTGCTGTCGTTTTCCACGGACTTCTTCCTCCTTTTTGCTGTGTGCTTATATCATAGCATTTCTCCGGTGTAGATTCGGTAAAGAAACAAGTGCGGGGCAATATCGTCCTGTGAGAAATCTTGAAGCGTTTCCGCTTATGCGGTATAATAACGGCCAGCAGTTATTATACACTGATTTAAGCCGTTTTTCTCCCGGGCTTCGCCCGGAACCGAAAAACATGGCGTATGATGCCATTCTGCTTCGCTGCATGGTATCATAATGCCGCAATAAATTTCAGGAGAAGCATGATGAAGAATCGACAGCGACAAAAGGATATTCTATTTTCGATCCTTATTTTTTGCAGCGTATTTGCCGTCAATTGGCTGATTCAGAAGCTCTTTACCACGCAGACGCTGGTACCTATGATCTTTGTGTTCGGCGTATTTTTGATCTCGCTGAAAACGCATGGGTATTGCTATGGTATCATTTCGGCCATCGTCAGCGTGTTTGCGGTGAATTTCGCCTTCACCTATCCGTACTATGCCTTTGACTTTTTCGTGGAGGAAAGCATCCTATCTGCCGTCATCATGCTGGTCGTTGCCGTTTCCACCAGTACGCTGAACATTCGTATCCGCGATCAGGAGAAGCTGCGCTCAGAGAATGAAAAAGAGCGAATGCGGGGCAATTTGCTGCGGGCGATCTCCCATGACCTGCGCACGCCACTCACCTCTATATACGGGTCATCCTCTACACTGATCTCCAAGTATGACGCGCTGCCAAAGGAGCAGCAGCTCAAGCTGCTGGGAGAAATTCAGGAGGACAGCGAATGGCTCATCCGCATGGTGGAGAATCTCCTGTCTGTCACAAGGATCGACGGCGCGAAGGTGGAGGTCGTGAAAACGCCCACCGTTCTGGATGAGCTGATCGACTCGGTTCTCATGAAGTTTTCCAAAAAGCATCCGAATCAGAAGGTCATCACACAGATACCGGACGAGTTTGTGGACATTCCCATGGACTCGCTCCTTATTGAGCAGGTGCTGCTGAATCTTCTGGAAAACGCTGTATTTCACGCAAAAGGCATGACGGAGCTGACGCTTTCCGTTTCTCTCGTGGGAGACAAGGCGGTATTTGAGGTCGCCGACAACGGCTGCGGACTCCCGGAGGATGCGCTTCAAAAGATCTTTACCGGCAGCTATGAAAAGTCCGCCGCACCGGTGGACGGGACACGCCGCAATATGGGAATCGGACTATCTGTGTGCGCCGCCATCGTCAAGGCTCACGGCAGTGACATTACCGCAGAAAACAGAAGTGGCGGCGGTGCAGTATTCCGTTTTGCTCTGGAAAGAGGGGGTGAGGACGATGGGCAATAACAAATTCAAGATCCTGATCGTAGAGGATGAAGCCAACATCCGAAGCTTTATCAAAGCCAATCTGGAAACCAGTGACTATCAGGTGCTCTGTGCGGAGACCTGTGCGCTCGGCATGATGATGTACGCCTCTCATCGACCGGACCTCATCGTTCTGGATCTCGGCCTGCCGGATCGGGATGGCATGAGTCTGATTCAAGAGGTGCGAAAGGCGGATACCGTGCCCATCATTGTGCTCTCCGCCCGTTCCAACGAGAGGGACAAGGTGGAGGCGCTGGATCTGGGGGCGAATGATTATATTACGAAGCCCTTTGGCACGGAGGAATTGCTGGCCCGTATCCGCGCCGTTCTCCGCAGCCATCGGCACAGCGAAGAGAATGAAAGTACCCCTGGCGGGAAATTCCACCTTCAGGACTTGCTGATCGATTACGATACACGGCAGGTCTTTGTCGGCAAAGACGAAATCGACCTGACCCAGACCGAATACAACATCATGGCCTATCTCTCTATCCATGCCGGAAAGGTGCTGACTTATGCTGCAATCATCCGCACGGTCTGGGGATATTCGGATTATGGCAGCGTCAAAAAGCTGCAAGTCAACATGAAGAATATCCGAAAGAAAATGGGCGTGACGCCCGGCGAAAAGCGCTATATCATCAACGAGCTTGGCGTCGGATATCGTATGCTGGAGGATGATAAATAGGAAATGCGGTGCTGCCTTTCAAGAGGCTGCACCGCATTGCAAGTTTATGCCGGGGTTCCAGGCGGGTGATTATTGTGCGTTTACGCTTGGTGTCTCACCTTACAGTCATATTGTACTTCGGTATTCACTTCATTTGGCCGCATGGCAAGCGACATTATTCCAGCGATGAGAACAGCTCTCCGTCAATGCTCAGAACGTCATCCATCGGAATCCTTGCGCCGTCCTGCATGGTAATTCGCCGCTCAAAATCATCGACCTTTTTGACCGCGCCGGTTGCTGATATATATTTTCCGCCAGCCTTCCGCTCATCGGGCTGGAAGTAGGTAATGGTGACCTCCGGCGCATCATCAAAGGCATCCATGAGAAGCTGATACTTCCTGTCCAATGCAGTCAGAGCTTCCTCGTCAAGCTCAATCCTTTCGTTGGTCAGACGTCCGGTTTCCTTGATGGCGGAGTCGTAGCCGGTGAGTGCTGCGAAGGGCGCAAACTGCGCTGCCCGATCTGACAGGGGCATCTGTGGCCGCGTCTTGGAGACGTGGTGAGGGAGATTGATAATCTCGTCGTATCGATTGTTCATGTGTATTCTGTATCTCACCTCTTAGATAAACTGGAAGTTTCCGTTGCTTGTCTATTTATATAAAGCCTCTTTTTTTGCTTCTTCAATCAATATAGGTTGAATTAAAGGATATGTCCAATTTTCAACTAACTTATCTGAAATCAATATCTTCTCAATCTCACTATGTAATTCCTCAAATGAGTTAATGTCTGCAATAAATAACATTCCGAAAGTTTCATCATCAATATTTTCATTTACTCGTGTCTTTCCTTTAACAGAATACACACATATTGGTTCAATTCTAAAATCAACTGCTCCTGTTTCTTCTTGTAATTCTCTTTTAGCTGTTTCTAAAATACTTTCTCCAGGTTCTCTGTGACCTCCTGGTATTTCATAAGTCTCTCTTTCTTTGTGTTTACAGAATACCCACTTGTTATCTGTTTTGGATATTATCACTGCAAACTTCAAAAATTCATCTGCGACATTGTCATAAAATTTTACTTCTACCATTCTATCAATACCTCGTCAAATTCAAGTTTATCTGTTAAACCCTCTGAAAACGCTGTATTTTCAAGGCATTTCGCCTATCTTGTGTTCCAACCTTATGTATTTTCCCTTGTTTTTGCCCTTACGAGCCGAAACAAGGGAAAGTTTTTTACTCTCCGCCGACCACCTTATCCAGCAGTCTTGCGGAAGTACGCTTCGCTTCCCTTGTAGCGTGAGCGTAAATATTCATTGTGGTACTGACATCGGCATGTCCGAGAAGCTCCTGCACATCCTTCGGCGCTGCCCCGTTTGAGAGCAGATTGCTCGTGAATGTGTGACGAAGTTGGTGGAAATGAAAGCCCTCCAAGCCCTCGACCTTTCTGCTTGCCGTCCTGCACATAATCCCTACCGTACTCGGTGATTCGTATGCGCCGTCAGGTCTGAGGCAGACAAAGGATATTTCCTTGTACCCCTCTGGGATTTCTCCATCGGTTACGGCTCGGAAGTGCTGACAACTCTTCATCCGTTGCTTTTTGAGCGGCCATTTCCACTGCTGCCACTTCAATGGCTTTCCGAGCGCGCATGAGGTCTAATAATTCTTCATACTCATTAACACGTAGTGCTTCAGTGGCTTCATCATGGACTTCTGCCCGTTCCACCCGCTCAGACATTTCTTGTAGCCATCTTTTTCCTTCTTCGGTCAAAATGCGTCCCTGGTTGCTTTTGCGAATCGCATATCCTTTGCTGTCCAACAGTTTCAGATAGCGACCAACGGTCGCTGTGCTGCAGGAAATCCCCTGTTTCTCCAAAAGCTCGTTTAATGTCCATGAGCCGACTGGCCCCTGGTTGTGCGCAATTTTCTTCAGCAGGAGAAAGCCCATCAGTTCCTCCTGTGTTTTAAAAACGCCCGTACGCATTAAATCTTTGCTGATATCTGCTGATTTCTCCATAAAAATCTCCAACCAAATATTGGTGTTTTCTGTTTTGTTCAGTATAACATAATCCACCATTCTGTTCAAGAAAGCACAGTCAGTTTGACTCATGTGCACGCAGCCATTCCAAATACAGTTCCATACCCTGCTCAATGGAAAAGCGAGGGCGCCAGCCAAAGTCAGCGTTTGCTCTTTCCACGCTCAACGCACCTAGGTTGTCATAACCCAAATCGCCCGGTCCGATCTTAATCGATGCACGTGGGAAAAGTTGCTGCGCTTTTGCGATAATTCTCTTGTAGGGGATTACTTCGCCACCGCCCACGTTGTATTCCTGATGCTTCAGCTCTTTTGCAAAGGCAATTTGGGCAATAGCTTCTACACAGTCTTCAATATAAATGTAATCCAGCATCTGATCAGAACCGTTTTTCCATTCCACTTTTCCTTCTTTGACAAGCGCAGACAGAATCATATTCACCGGGCACTCATTCACCCGACCCGGTCCGTAAACAAATCCCACTCGCAATGAAGCGCTGTCCAACCCGTAATTGCGCACAAGCTCCTCACAGGCCACTTTTGTTGCTCCATATGGATTTTCTGAATGCAGGGGTGTATCTTCGTTAACTCTTTCATAATGCACGTTTCCATATACCGCACCGGAACTGATGTAAATGTAGCGCTCGACCCCATAATTTCTTGCCGCTTCCAAACTTGTCAATACTCCGCCGACATTGGTCCGGTAAATTTTATACGGATTATCGCGAAACATTTTTGGGTGTGAAATTCCCGCATTGTGGATGACCCGGTCGATTGAATACTGCTTTAAGGTCATGTTCAATGTACCGTATTCCGTCACATCGCCCTGAACATAAACACATCCCGAAACTTTGCGCGCTGGGGAATGAAGGCTGAACGAGATGACCTGTTCCCCTTTTTCACAGAGGTACTCGACCAGCCGTGTGCCGATCAATCCATTTCCACCAATCAGAAGGGTAGCCATATATTTACTCCTCGTATTATAAAGTAGTAGTTATTAGAGTCCCTCTCCAAGGACAAAATGCTACAATAGACAAGGTGCTGTGGATTGGTTTAAACCTCCTACCGCAAGACGGTTTCGGAAAGGCTCCAACCACGGCTCTTTGTTTTTAGTGTTAATCAGTTAGATACCGCCAGACGGTTTATATAGAACGAGGTTACATAGCAAAGAGGTGTGGCTCTAAGCAGCACTGTAAAATAAAACGCCGGAGGTAAAAAGAAATGATTTTTGTTGGTATCGATGTTGCAAAGGACAAGCACGATTGCTTTATCCTCAACTCGGAAGGAACGGTCTTGGCAGATGTATTTACCATTGCCAATAACCGCATCGGTTTTGAGACGCTTCTTTCAAGAATCCAAAGCTGTTCCCAAGGTGAAAGCAAAATAAAAGTAGGGCTTGAAGCCACAGGACATTACAGCTACAATCTGCTGGGGTTTCTTTTAGACAGCGGCCTGGCAACCTATGTCATTAACCCTCTGCACACGAACCTCTACCGGAAAAGTCTCAGCCTGCGAAGAACCAAAACAGATCGGATAGACGCGCGTACCATTGCAATGATGCTCATGTCTGATGTGGACCTCAAGTCCTACTCAAATACAGCATACCACAATGAAGAGCTAAAGTCACTAACCAGATACAGATTTGATAAGGTAAAAGAGCGCGCCAAGCTGAAAAGCTCCGT
>OGQQ01000705.1_pt1 | contig 31174 bp, 27 predicted proteins | sample 1553281 | NCBI WGS metagenome assembly OGQQ01 (sample SAMEA2579937, study PRJEB22360) | human gut metagenome | biome: human gut; feature: human-associated habitat; material: faeces | place: Denmark | collected 2008/2010 | reverse complement strand
TTTCTTCACCGATATCGAGAATTGTATGGCATCGACGCCGATTCGTTCCTGAGATGCGCGCACTCATACGGCATGAATTGGGGCGACCGCACGCTCAATGTGATTGAAAAGGGCCAGGCGACTGCGGGCATTCGTCTCACGCTCGTCATATTGTGCGTGCTGAACCAGATCAGCGACGCCAAACTCAGGCTCGCCGACATTCTCGATTTCACCGACCCAGCCGATTCCATTCGCATCACACCCGACATCTCCACCCCTTCGCGCACCCTTCAGCGCATTCTGCGCGGACGACCCGTATGGTTCTATGGCTCGCCGGAGCGCCCCGGCAACGTGGATCGCGCACAACGTGAGCACGAGGTACGCCGTTCGCGCGATGCCGACAATCTGACGCCCCCTCCACCTACCTGCACCGAGGAGCAGGCAATGGCACGGCTTGACGTGGATCTGCAGACCCTACGCGGTTGGTGCAATGCGCTGTTCGGCATGTCGCTCGACGAAACCGCACATATGCGAGCGCAGGCTTCCGCGGACTCGACGCCCGAGCTCGAGGCGCACGCGATCGTGGAGGAAATCTACCAGGACCATGTACGCAAAGTGAAGTATTCGATGCGCAACTGCACGACATGGAGCAATTCGAGTATCAATCTCATGCCGACCGACGAACTCGACCGCTTGGAGGACGATCTTTCCCAAATGGAGGATTGCCTCATGAAATTCATGGCATTGCGCCACATCTCCTTCGTGCGCGACAAGCGTGCCTACGACGCCGACCCGCGGAATACGGGCCCCTATGCGTTCCAACCAGATTCGGATATCTGGGTTGACATCGATGAGCCGGAGGATGGCACACTAGGTGCCGAGGAGTCCTGACCAACGCCGCGAACTCCGAACCGAGCAACGGATGCACGCAAAGGGCCGCCTCCCGAAGGAGACGGCCTTGTACCATGTGGGGCCTCAGGGGCTTGAACCCTGGACCGGCGGATTATGAGTCCGATGCTCTAACCGACTGAGCTAAGGCCCCATGTGCGGTGCGGAACCACCACAAGTCCAATAGTCTACCAAAGCACCCAAGACCGCCGTGGCAGAACGACATGCGGCACGGCCCATTCAGTGCTTGTCCTTGTTCTTTTCCTCCTCCGCCTTCGCCTTGGCCTCGGCCTCCTTGCGCTTCTGCTCCGCCTCCTGAGCCTTGCGTTCGGCCTCCGCACGCGCCTGTTCCTCCTGCCGCAGATTCTCTCGGTTCGAACGCTCCACGGCATCCATTCTGGCGTTGAGATCGTCCATGAGCGTGCCGATCCTGCCCATATCGGTTTCTCCGCTGCGGTTCCGCGCCTCGCCAATGAGCTTGGAGAGGTCGTCCCACACTGCTTCATCCGTCACATGACCCTGTGCGGAGGTGAGAATGTTGTCGGCATTACGGAGCACCTCCTCGAGTGAGGCATGGGCGTCCTCCGCCTGCTTGGCGTGCCTTGACTCATTGACTGCCTGAATGGCGCTTCTCAGCGAAGCGGTGTGCTCGTCGTACCATTGGGACGATGCCTTCGCCTGCGCAATGCGGTTCTCAAATTCCTCCACACTGCTCACATCGCAGTTCACCGTCGCCGGGGATTCGCTGGCCATCTCAATATCAAGCTGCTTGACGACCGTCATGTCTTTGACGTCGACATCGGCGATCTTGCTCGCCAGTTCACCGTCGCCACCCACGAGGTCTTGGTACGCCACCACCTTGTCGTCGAGCCCGACGAGCGAGCGCTCGCATTCCGTACGTTTCGCAGCGATTATGGATTGACGGTGGCGTCCTATGCCGAAAATGACCGCAATGAGCACGGCGAGCACCGCGAGTATGCTCACACAGGTGACGGCAAGCCGCCTGTAGAATCCACGATCATCGTCGTCCGGCTGCCGTCGGTGCGATGTCGGAGGTCGGCGTCCCATTGCCGCGATTTCGTTGGGATTGATGAGTTCGGTTTGAGAACCGGCCTCATTGCCTGCATACATGATCGTCTTATCGTCCACAGTTACTTCCTCATCGCCCCACGTCTCGGACCGGTACTGCTTGCCAGATGCACCGATGCCAATCACACGGATTCGCTACGAGCTGAACAGTTCACAAGGTATCCGTCCATCTCCCATTGAAGAACGTTCTGCCCGCATTTCGAACAACATGAGCACCGCATCGGATATATGTCAAGCATTCTACAGAAGCTTCCGCCAAAAACAAAGCAGCCGCCCCATGGGGCGGCTGACTGTCGCAAAGCGTCCACAATCGGCGAGGAGGCACGGAATGCAATCCTCGTTTACTCTTCACGCACGTGCACCGCGCGGCCGGAAGCGAAGTGGTCGAGAGCCCCGGTCTTGGCCACAGCGACGAATAGAAGCCAACTGAACACACCGGCGATGAGCGCACCGCCCACCAGCTCGCTGATCATGTGCACAATGCCACGCGGGCTGAGCAATGCGACACCCTGATAGCGGAAGAACAGCAAGTAGAAGCCGTATTCCAGCGCGGTGCACAGACCGGAGAGCACGGCCATGGGCAGATTGAACACGCGGTATCGGGTCGCAGCGAACGGGATCTCGGCGAAAACGCCCTGCAGAATCGCTGAGATGAATACGAATCCAAATGCGAAGTTGTTTCCAAGCAGCATTTCAACCGCACTGCCGACCACATTCACATACACCGCAGCACCCGGTTTGCGCAGGATGAGCACGGCGAGCGTGCCGGAGAAATACCACACGGCGTGCAGAACACTCGCAATGCCAGGCAGAATGGAGCCAAGCACCGATGAAATCGGGGTGTAGGCGAAGTTGAAACCCCAGAAGACGAGTCCGCAGCCCACACCCAGCGCAGCGCCAAGGGCAATGTCCGCCGGCGTCCAGCGGAATCGGGAAGAGGATGGACGGGGTGATTGGGTGATGCCGGTAGACATATGGCTCCTTATTACATACATGGTCGCACACAGAATCGGAATATGGCGCGTCTTGACCTGCGCGACTCGGACGGATGCGCCTCAATCATCTTAAATTGCATCCCATATTTCGGCAAGCGCGATGGCACCACGTGGAATCCACCTGCGTGGACGAGTGTCCACATAGATGAACGACACGGCGGCGACACGCGCGAACCGGCTAGATTGTTGTCAACCCCAGTGAGAGGGCGGCCGCCTACGTCGAAGGCATGGCGGCCAGGTGGCTTCAAGGAGACAGGAGAGCACGCATGGGCGAGCACGTGGATACCATCTGCGTACAGGGCGGCTACCAGCCGGGCAACGGCGAATCACGCACACCGCCGATCATTCAGGCGACGACGTTCAAATACACATCGAGCGAACAGATGAGCCGCCTGTTCGATCTGTCGGAGACCGGCTACTTCTACACGCGCCTGCAGAACCCCACGAACGACACGGTTGCGGCGAAGATCTGCGAGATGGAGGGCGGTGTGGCGGCCATGCTCACGTCAAGCGGACAGGCGGCGAATTTCTTCGCATTGTTCAACATATGCAACGAAGGCGATCACATCGTCGCATCGAGCGCGATCTACGGTGGCACCTTCAACCTCATCAACGTGACGATGCGCAAGATGGGCATCACCTGCACCTTCGTGAACCCGGACTGTTCCCCGGAGGAGCTCGAGGCGGCATTCCAGCCGAACACGAAGGCGGTGTTCGGCGAGTCGATCTCGAACCCGGCGCTCATCGTGCTTGACTTCGACAAGTTCGCGAAGGCCGCGCACAGCCACGGCGTGCCGCTCATCGTGGACAACACGTTCCCCACGCCGATCAACTGCCGTCCGTTCGAATACGGCGTCGACATCGTCACCCATGCCACGACGAAGTACATGGACGGCCACGGTTCATGCGTGGGCGGCGCGATTGTGGACTCCGGCAATTTCGACTGGCTCGCCCACTCCGCCAAATTCCCCGGGCTGTGCACGCCGGACGACTCCTACCATGGCGTCGTGTATGCGAAGGACTTCGGCAAGGCCGCATTCATCACGAAGGCGACCGCCCAGCTCATGCGCGACTTCGGCTCCACGCCGGCGCCGATCAACTCGTGGATCATGGGCATGCACCTCGAATCACTGGGCGTGCGCATGGAACGCCATTGCGCGAACGCCCGCGCGGTTGCGCAATTCCTCGAAGACGATCCGCGCATCTCCTGGGTGAGTTGCCCGGAGCTGCCCACAGACCGCTACCATGCCCTGGCCGAGAAGTACATGCCGAACGGCACGTGCGGCGTCATCTCATTCGGCGTGCCCGGCGGCCGTGAGAAGGTCTCCGCCTTCCTCGACCATCTGAAGATGATCTCCATCGCCACGCATGTGGCCGACGCGCGCAGCTGCACGCTCTACCCTGCCGGCACCACGCATCGTCAGCTCACCGAGGAGCAGCTCGAGGAGGCCGGCGTGGGCGTGGATCTGGTGCGGCTGAGCTGCGGCATCGAGAATCCGGACGACATCATTGCCGACCTTCGACAAGCGCTCGACGCCGTCTTCGGCGAGTGAGCGGCGCTGCGTAAATGTGCAGATCTCGGATTCAGATGAGCACGCCGTTGCAGTGATCGATCTCGTGCTGGATGATCTGCGCGGTCCAGTCGGTGAAGGTGGCGTGGCGAGCGCGTCCCTTGCGTGTCGTGTAATCGACCTCGATGCGGCGGAAACGTGGTGTGTGGCGCTCGCCATGCAGCGAGAGGCAGCCTTCACAGGCGTCGTATTCACCGTCGGCGGCAGTGATCTGCGGGTTGAACATGACAGTGATCGCGCTGCCCAGGCCTTCGTCGACGAAGGCGATCACGCGCTTCGGCTCGCCTATCATGTTCGCCGCCATGCCCACGCATTCTTCGCGGTGCGCGGCGAGCGTCTCCTTCAGATCCTGCGCAATGGCGGCGTCGAGCGGGTCGGCTGGGTCGGCGGGGTCGCTGGGACGTGAGAGAAAGCTGGTATCGGTGACAATCGTTCGCTGCATTCGCCCAGTATATCTGGTGTTTGAACGATTGTGCGCAGATTGGCTGCGGTTCGGAATATCAATGCCTTGCGCGGTGTTTGCGCTGTAGACCTCTTTTGGAATAATGGTCGTGCATTTGCGTAAGACTCTGCGATGCACATCGCATGCGTTACTAGAACGGAATCAAGTTGGCAGAATTCATTTATCAGATGATCAACGCCCGCAAGGCGTACGGAGATCGCGTGATCCTCGACAACGTCACGCTGAGTTTCCTACCGGGCGCCAAGATCGGCGTCGTGGGCCCGAACGGCATGGGCAAATCCACACTGCTCAAGATCATGGCCGGTCTCGACACGGTGAGTAACGGCGAGGCACAGCTCACCCCCGGCTACACGGTGGGCATCCTGCAGCAGGAACCCCCTCTGGATGAAGACAAGACCGTGGGCGAGAACATCAAGATGGCATTCGGCGATGTGGCTGCCAAGGTCGCGCGCTTCAATGAGATCGGCGAGGAGATGGCGAATCCGGATGCCGACTTCGACTCCCTCATGGAGGAGATGGGCAAGCTGCAGACCGAGATCGACGCGGCGAACGGCTGGGATCTCGACTCGCAGCTCGAACAGGCCATGGACGCGCTGCAGTGCCCGGATCCGGACACCCCGGTGTCGGTGTGCTCCGGTGGCGAGCGCCGTCGTGTGGCGCTGTGCAAGCTGCTGCTTGAGGCCCCCGACCTGCTGCTGCTCGACGAGCCCACCAACCACTTGGACGCCGAATCGATTCTGTGGCTCCCAAAATTCCCGCCCCCCGTCCCCCGGTGCCGTGATCGCCGTGACCCACGACCGTTACTTCATGGACAATGTGGCCGAATGGATCTGCGAGGTGGACCGCGGCCAGCTCTACCCGTACAAGGGCAACTACTCCACCTATTTGGAGACGAAGGCCAAGCGTATGGAGATCCAGGGCGCCAAGGACGCCAAGCTCGCCAAGCGCCTGAAGAGCGAGCTCGACTGGGTGCGTTCCTCGCCGAAGGCCCGTCAGGCCAAGAACAAGGCCCGTCTGGAACGTTACGACCAGATGGAGCAGGAGGCACGCAACAACAAGAAGCTCGACTTCTCCGAAATCCAGATTCCGGCCGGCCCGCGTCTGGGTTCCACCGTTCTGGAAGCCGAGCATATCCACAAGGCGTTCGGCGACCGCGTGCTCATCGACGACTTGAGCTTCACCCTGCCGCGTAACGGCATCGTCGGCGTGATCGGCCCGAACGGCGTAGGCAAGTCCACCCTGTTCAAGACCATCGTCGGCTTGGAGCCGTTGACCTCCGGTTCGCTCAAGATCGGCGACACCGTGAAGATCAGCTACGTCGACCAGAACCGTGCCGGCCTTGACCCGAACAAGAACCTGTGGGAGGCCGTGTCCGACGGACTCGACTTCATCGAGGTGGCCGGTGTGGAGGTGCCGACCCGCGCCTATGTGGCCAGCTTCGGCTTCAAGGGCGCCGATCAGCAGAAGCTGACTGGTGTGCTGTCCGGTGGTGAGCGCAACCGTCTGAACCTGGCCCTGACCCTGAAGCAGGGCGGCAACCTGCTGCTGCTCGACGAGCCCACCAACGATCTGGACGTCGAGACCTTGGAATCCCTCGAAAACGCGCTGCTCGAATTCCCTGGCTGCGCTGTGGTGATTTCCCACGACCGTTGGTTCCTCGACCGTGTCGCCACGCATATCCTCGCGTGGGAAGGCGACGACGACAACCCGGCCAAGTGGTACTGGTTCGAAGGCAACTTCCAGGCCTACCAGGAGAACAAGGTGACACGCCTCGGCGAGGATGCGGCCCGCCCGCACCGCCTGCACAAGAAGCTTGTGCGCGGCTGAGATACGCCGGCATTAGTGCCACAACGCGCTTTATACGTCGAAAGCCGTCCCTCAGGGGCGGCTTTCCCCATAATTGCCCCATGGCTGCCCGCCCCGCATCCCATAAAATCCCACAGTCGCCTACGGCAACACACCGGCAGCGCAGCAGCAACGTAGCGGCAATGCGCCGCATAACCCACCGTTTACCTTCCAAACAGTCTCGTTACATTTCGCTCCCGGAACTCTTAACCCCCACCGGATAGACTGCCAACCATAGGTTGGAATACGATAACCGAATACTGAACACAGCAGAACAAGAATCGAGGAACGCCATGGCTCAGGCAACCACCGTAACTCCATTGGACCATCTGGTGAAGGTGCTGAAGTTGGGCGAGCCTTCCGCTTACCGCAATCACACATATATCAATGGCGAGAGTATGTACTTCCCCACCGGCCGCGTCTACGGTGGCCAGGTCATCGCCCAGTCGGTGATCGCCGCGTCCAAAACAGTGGGCCCTTCACGCCTGCCGCATTCGGTACATGGCTATTTCATTGCCGCCGGCGATATTCGTCAAGACCTGTTGTTTGACGTCGAGAACCTTCGCGACGGCCGCTCGTTCTCCGCTCGTCGGGTCAACGTCACCCAAGCCGAGGGGTCGATTCTCACGGCCATCGCCTCTTTCCAGGAGACCGGCCAAGAGGGTGTGGAATTTGCCGATCCGATGCCGGAAAACCTGCCCGATCCCGAAACGTTGACTTCCGCCAAAGAACTCATGCAGCCGTTCGCCGAGAAGTCGCCGTTCGCCAATTACTATGCCGAGAAATCGCCGTTCGATATCCGCCACGTGACGCCGACCGTGATGCTGCGCGCGGACAAGGATTCCGCCGAGCATGATTCCGGCAAGCAGATGGTGTGGATGAAGGCCGATGGCCACGTCGATGTGCCGCAGGTCATGCATCGTGCGATGCTGGCGCTTGGCTGCGATCAGGTGATGATGGAGCCGGTGCTGCGCCGCGCCGGACTGTCGATTTCCACACCGGGCATTTCCTATGCGTCCATCGACCATTCGATGTGGTGGTATCAGGATATCGATATCAACGAATGGCATTTGTATGTGCAGGATACGCCTATCGCCGCGCACGGACGCGGACTCGGCATTGCCAAAGTGTATGCGCAGAATGGCGACTTGGTGGCGGCCATCGCTCAGGAAGCTATGGTGCGCGTGCCGTAGGAATAGTCACCCCTACCGCTTGTAGGCTTGGGCTATGTCGCTACGGCGCTTGGCTTCCCTGATTTTCGGGTTTTCGGGGCCTTCGTTCGGCGGTAGCTGGCACAACCATTCGCCGATAATGCCGATGATCATGTCGGCGATGCACACCACGGCCGCAATTGCGCACTCGGTGACGGCGTGTGCATAGAAATCCGCCTCGATATGGCTCAAGCTCACCACAATCTGACCGCCATACCAGCCGGCGAGCGTTGCGCCCGCCAATCCCAGTGCCTTTGCCAACACCAGCGTATACACCGCGATAGTGGGATTGATGAAGCTATGCGGACGTTTCTTGGGGTCGGTATTCGCGTATTTATGCACTTGCAGGGCCAAGATCAGCACAATAACGCCCAGTACGGCCAGCAATCCGGGCACAATCCAAGGCGCACCAATCAGCGACAGTCCCGAGCTTTCGCCGTAGGAGGCCAGACCGATACCCGCCAACAGGCCCAACACGGCACCGATCACATACTGCCACCATGGTGTTCGCCGTGTTTTCATGTCCGGCCTCCTTATCGTTGCGTTGCTGTTTGCTGTTTGCGAACGGCCTTCGCGCTTTGGCCGTTCATCTTGATTTGTTTTTTCGTCATTGCCGTGCCTGGCTGCTCGAGGCCGGAGACTGGTCCGTCACCGTCTGGTTTCTAGCCTACCGTTCGTAACTGGTTCCGCCATCAGCTCAACTATTCGACAGTATCCAGTTGTCCGATAGCAATCCGACCTGTCCGGCATCCGGTGCCATGGCCAAAAGGAAGGCCACCGGGTCGCCGCCCAGAGAAGCATTCGGGTCCATATCCAGCCAAGGTGCCAATACCGACGCATGGTTACGGGCCGACGGCCAAGGAATGCTGCAGTTGGGCTCGTCGGAAGTCACGCCTTCCATGTCAACAAGGTCAAGGTCGACTGCCAGGTCATGAACGCTTTCGATGCTGCCCAATACGGCAATCAGGTCGGCGGGCGGCAACTTGGTTTCGATTTGGATGACCGCGCTCATCGCGTCCGGACTGTCGAAATGGCTGACATGGTAGAGCGGCGAGATGCCCTGTACCTGATTGCCAGGAACACTGTCGATGGAAACGATGGTTTCGCGGAACAGCCGTTCGGCATCCTGCGAGGTGGAATCCAGCGAAATAATCGCCTTGCGTGAGACGGGTTCCGACTCCGACGCTGATTCTTGCTTGACTGCATGCCCGCCGAGCATCCAGTCTTCGCTCTCGAGCTGCACGGCGTTACGGTCCGGCGCGGCGGCCAGCAAATCGGCTACAGGCCCCTCATGGGCTCCAGCAAGTTTGGCGTTCGGATTCAGCGCCGCCCAGGGAGCCAGCACAAATGCGCGCTGCCAAGCACGCGGATGGGGCAATGCCAGATCCGGATCCGCGCTGGTGATGCCATCAAAGTCGATAATGTCCAAGTCCAACGGCCTGGAATCCCAATGATTCTCACGAATTCGCCCATGGTTCGCTTCGATGTTTTGCAACGCGGCGAGCAATTCGTGGCTGCCCATTGTGGTTCCAAGCTCCACCACGGCGTTCAGGAAATCCGGCGTACCGTCAGCCATGCCCCACGCGGCCGTGCGGTAAAGCGGCGAAATACCGGTCACCTGTGTGCCAAGCAGCGCGTCAATCTCCCGAACGGCGGCTCGCAAGGTGGATTCCACCTCGCCCACATTGCCCCCCAAGGCCACCACCGCGTTATGGATGGCATGCTTTTCAGCAGTGCGTCCATTATCGGTGGCACGCACGCGCGAGATGGAGACCGATACATCTGCAAAAGCCACGACGATGGGCGCGTGAGGCTTGTGCACGGTGACGTCGATGGAGGCGACGGCCGGCGCATCGGCAAGAATCTTATCCGCGATACGTTGGGCCAGACGCTCGATCAGGTCCACATGAGGGCCTTCGATGACAGCCACGATATCCTTGGCCACGCGGCCGTAATCGATGGTGTCATTGAGATCGTCGGATTGGCCGGCGGCGGCCAGATCAAGGTGCAGGGTGACGTCCACGACGAAGGTTTGTGGCCGTTCGTGTTCAAAGGTGAGCACACCGTGGGTGCCGTTGGCATGTACGCCGGTAAGTGTGATGGTGTCCATTGGTAAGGCTTTCTGTTCAAATGCTCCCCCTCAGTCGCCTTCGGCGCCAGCTCCCCTCGCCCGAGGGGAGCCAAGACCTAGAAGCAACCAAAAACAGGGAGCCAGGGGAATCATGCGTATTCGCGCCAGGTGTTGCCGGCGATGACGGCGGCGCGGCTTTTGGCCACATCGTGTACGCGCACGGCCCATGCGCCGTGCTCGGCGGACAGGGCGGACAAGGCTGCGGTCACGTCATCGCGCTGGGCCATGGTCGGGCCATCAGCACCGGCAGTACCCGCCCCGGTAAGCATCGCCGAAATGAAGCGCTTGCGGGACTGGCCAATCAGCACCGGATATCCAGTGGCGCGGAAGGTCTCGAGCCCGGTCAGCAGCGGTAGGTTATGCTCGATGCCGGGCTTGGAGAAGCCCAGACCAGGATCGATGATAATGCGCTCAGGCTTTACGCCGGCGGCCAGCACGCCGTCGACTTGGCGCATGAGTTCGTCGTGCACGTCGGTCAATACGCCATGCTCGTATACGGAGGTGTCTTGATCGGGGTTCGCGCCCTTGGAGCCGACGAGCCAGCCGCGCCAATGCTGCACGACGTACAGGCAGTCGTGGTCGGCGACCACATGCGGCAGTTCGGCATCCAGCGTGCCACCGGAAACGTCGTTGATGATCTGGGCGCCCTCGCTCAGCGCAGCGGCGGCCACGGATGCGCGCGTGGTGTCGATGGACAGTACGGCACCGGCCGGAATCAACGTCTTGACGGCACCGGTGATACGGGCCAGTTCGTCGGCCTCGGACACGCGCTTGGCACCGGGGCGCGTGGATTCGGCGCCGATGTCGATGATATCCGCGCCGGCGGCCATCATGTCGCGCCCGTGCTGGGCCGCCTTGGCCGGGTCCAGCCACAGGCCGCCGTCCGAGAACGAGTCCTCGGTGATGTTGAGCACACCCATCACCATGGTGTGCGTGGCGTCATGCAACGCCTGCAAATCAGTCATAGGTCATCTCCCCTTCATTGTTTCCCCTTCGCTCCCCTCAGTCACCTACGGCGACAGCTCCCCTCAGAGAGGGGAGCCTAGGTTGCGTCACTTGTCAAGAATCAGACTCATGGCTTCGGCTCGGGTGGCGGGGTTGCGTAGCAGACCGCGCACCGCAGAGGTCACCGTGCGGGCGGAAGACTTCTTGATGCCGCGCATCGACATGCACAGGTGCTCGCATTCGGTCACCACAATCACACCACGTGCGCCCGCATACTCGACCAGCGCGTCGGCGATCTGCTGGGTCAAACGCTCCTGCACCTGCGGCCGGCGAGCATACACCTCAACCAGTCGGGCGAGCTTGCTCAGCCCCATCACCCCATCCTTGGCGGGAATGTAGCCCACATGGGCCACGCCATGGAAAGGCAGCAGGTGATGCTCGCACACCGAATACAGTTCGATGTCCTTGACCAGCACCAGCTCGTCGGTATCCACGTCGAAGTGCTTCTCCAGCACATCGGCCGGCGAGGCCTGCAGACCGGCGAACAGCTCGCGGCACGCGCGGGCGATACGGTCAGGCGTTTCCACCAGTCCCTCGCGCTCGGGATCCTCGCCAATCGACTTCAGGAACAGACGTACGGCTTCGCGCACGCCTTCCTCGTCGTATGTGCGTTTCTCCCGCTGGCAAGACTCTATATTTTCGTTCATCTCATCTCTCCCTTGTCATTGTCCACAACGACGTCGGCCCGGCCTGCGTACGTGAGAAACCACATGAACAGGTCGGGCCGAATCGTCATCGTGTCTACTCTTCCGGCTTCATGCCGACCGAGCGCTTGAGGCTTTCGGGAATCTCCACCGGCGGCTTGTCCGAGTCGGGGCGGCGGTCGTTGGACAGCCACACCGGACGAACCGGAGCCTTCTTGATCGGCGCGAAGATCGCCGCAAGTTCCTTCTCGTTCAGGGTCTCCTTGACCAGCAGCTGGCGGACCAGCTCGTCAAGAATCTCGCGGTTGTCGTTGATGATGGTCCATGCCTCGGTGTGCGCGGTCTCCACCAGCTTCAACACTTCGTCATCGATTACTTCAGCAGTACGATCGGAGTACTTGCGCGGCTGCAGACCATCCATCACAGTGGTCTGATCGTCGTCGGAACCCCACTTGATGGCGCCGAGCTTATCGGAGAAGCCGTATTCGATCACCATCGTACGGGCGATGCTCGTAGCCTTCTCGATATCGTTCGAAGCACCGGTAGTCGGGTCGTGGAAGACGATTTCCTCGGCGGTGCGGCCACCCATCGCGTAGGCCATCTGGTCGAGCAGCTGGTTGCGCGACTGCGAGTAGCGGTCGGAGGTCGGCATGACGGCGGTGTAGCCGAGGGCGCGGCCTCGCGGCAGAATCGTCACCTTGGTCACCGGATCGGTGCTGTTCAAGGCGGCGGCCACCAGCGCATGGCCACCCTCGTGGTATGCGGTGTTGCGCAGCTCTTCCAGAGCCATGCCCTTAGACTTGCGCTTCGGGCCGGCCTGAACGCGGTCGATGGCCTCGTCGATGGCGCGGTTGTCGATCAACTGGGCACCGGCACGGGCGCACAGCAACGCGGCTTCGTTGAGCACGTTGGCCAAATCGGCACCGGTGAAGCCCGGCGTGCGCACGGCGACCATATGCAGGTCGACGTCCGGTACGAACGGCTTGCCCTTGGCGTGCACCCTCAGAATTGCCTCACGGCCTTCCAGATCAGGCGCGGCCACACCTACCTGACGGTCGAATCGACCCGGACGCAGCAGAGCGGGGTCAAGCACGTCAGGGCGGTTGGTGGCGGCGATGATGATGAGGTTGGTGTCGTTGTCGAAACCGTCCATCTCGACGAGCAGCTGGTTCAGCGTCTGCTCGCGCTCGTCGTGGCCACCGCCCATACCGGAGCCACGCTTGCGACCCACGGCATCGATCTCATCGATGAAGATGATGGCGGGAGCGTTCTTCTTGGCCTCATCGAACAGGTCACGCACACGGGAGGCGCCAAGGCCCACGAACATCTCGACGAAGTCGGAGCCGGCCATCGAGTAGAACGGCACGCCGGCCTCACCTGCGATGGCTCGGGCCAGCAACGTCTTACCCGTGCCGGGAGGGCCGTACAGCAGCACGCCGCGCGGGATGCGCGCACCCAGCGCCTTGTACTTGGACGGATCCTTGAGGAAGTCCTTGATTTCCTCGACTTCGGCCACGGCCTCGTCTTCACCGGCCACATCGGCGAACTTGGTGGTGGGGGTCTGGCCCTCGAGCAGCTTGCCGCTGTTCTTCTTGCCGCCCATGCCGAGCATGCCGCCGGCACCGCCCATGCGGCTCATCAGCCACCAGAACAAGGCAAGGATGATGACGAACGGCAGAATCGAGGTGATGAGGTAGCTCATCACACTGGTCTGCTCGATATTCGAGGTCCAGCCCTTTTCGAGATCGCCGTTCTCCACGGCCTTGGCCACCTGTGCGCCCTGGGCGAAGGTGTAGTAGAACTGCACGTTCTTGCCGTAGTTGGTCACCTTGCCGGTGTCGGCGTTCTTCTTGGTGTAGTCATTCTTCAGCTCAAGGCGGACGACCTGCTTGTTGTCCGTGATCTCGGCGTATGTGGCCTTGCCCTGATTGATCAGCGCGAAACCATCTTTAGTATCGATGGTTTTGGTGCCACCGCCGGCGAACATCTGGAACATCAGCACAACCATGACCACGAGCACGGCACCCCACAGCCAGGGGGACTGCCATATCGGGCGGTTCTCTTTGTTGCCTTTGCCATTGTTCCCGTTATTGCCACGGTTGAACGGGTTGGTGAACGGGTTGCCGTTGTTACGGTTGTTGTTCGGGTTCGGGTTATTGCCGTTACCCGGCCCTTGCGGGAAGCTCATGCTTGCACTCCTTGGTAGACGGACGGCTTGAGGACCGCGATCGAATCGAGGTTGCGGTAGCGTTCGTCAAAGTCGAGGCCGAAGCCGACGACGAACTCGTCCGGAATCTCATAGCCGGCGTACTTCACATCAACGTCCACCTCTCGGCGGGAAGGCTTGCTCAGCAAAGCGAAGACTTCCACGGAAGCGGCACCACGACGTTTCAGTTCTGCGACCAGCCACGCGAGCGTGCGTCCTGAATCGACAATATCCTCCACAATCAAAATGTGCCGTCCGCGAACATCGGCGGACAAATCCTGCCTGACTGTGACCTCACCGCTCGACACTGTGCCCGAGCCATAGCTCGACAGGCTCATGAAGTCGATCTGTACAGGAATGCTCATGGCCTGGGTGAACGCGACCAGCGTATTCACGGCCCCTTTCAGCACCGCAACGAGCAGCGGATTCTTATCGCGGTAATCCTCGCTCGCGAGAGCAGCCATCTCGTGGATCTTGGCATCAATCTGTTCTTTGCTGACCAGCTCGTGGTCAATATCTTCCTCAACGTCAGCGATTCGCATGCGCTCCATCTTGGCACACGCGAATGACGTGTTTCTTGCGATTGGCTGAATAACCTCTGGGAAGTGAGACGCCGCCTTGCCCATGCCAATCGACGACCAGCCGGTCGATGGCGGCAATCTGGGCAGCACTGGCGTTCACACCGGCTTGGCTCAGCGCGTGAGCGATGACCCGCAACCGAATCGCCTCTGGCTCACGTGCAATACGTTTGACGCTGATCATCAGGCCGATGCCATGGCTCGAATCGTTGGTATCGCCTGCCACACAGGCTCGTGGCGCATCGGTCGATACAGCTGCCGACGATGCCGGCCAATCAACTGCCGCAACCGCCTCCCCCATCACCTCGTCGGATCGCTGATCCAGATACTCCTTATCCATTCTGGCCAACCGTGCGCTTTCGGCGAAATGGCGGGTGACATTGAATCCAGCGAATCGTTCGATGGCCGGCAGCAGATCGTGACGCACCCGCGAGCGCAACGGATAGTCGTTCGGCAACTCGCCGTCTACCGCATCGCCATTGGTGGGGTCATCCCAATATTCCACACCTAAGTCTTCACAGATGCCGGTGGTTTCGGCTCGAGTAAGGGTAAGCAGTGGCCGCGCAAAAGTCGCGCCACTGCGTGTGAAGACCTGCGGCATGCCAGCCAACGCATCCACGCCTCGACTGCGCAGCAGGCCAATCAATACGGTTTCCGCCTGATCGTCCATAGTGTGGGCCAACAGCACGGCAATGGCACCCGATTCATGCGCCGCGGCGCACAGCTCGTCATACCGGGCCTGCCGTGCGGCCGCTTCGAGGCCCTCGCCGCGCGCCTGTACGGTTGCGTTGCGCATGATGACCGGGCCCAGTCCCAACGCGTGGCAACGATCCGCGGCCTCGCTGGCGACCCGTTCGGAGCCTGCCTGCAAGCCGTGATCCACAATCACGGCACCGCAACGCACGCCCATGGACGTGCATACGATATGGCTCACCGCAGCCAGTGCCATCGAATCGCGCCCGCCTGAACAGGCCACGAGCACGAGCGGCGCATCGGCGGCAACGGCATGGTCCCCATGCTGCGCGAATTCGGGAGCCTGCACATCGCATAGTTCCACGGCACTCAGCGTTGCGCGGACCGCGCCTACGGCCTTGCGCAATCGTGCGGAATATGCCATGTACTCACCACCTTTTTTCTGGTTATAGGCACTCGTGCGTTTATGGACGTTTACGGCCTTTATAGCCCTTGATGGCCCTTGATGCCTCTTTTACAGCCCCGCGAGCTTGGTGATAAACGAGTCGATGGCGCTACGCGCGGCGGCATAATCCTCAGGATTGTTGACCACCACGGCAAACGACAACGCTCCCCCATTGGTGCGGGACACATTGCCGGCCATCGACGTAACCGTGCCGAGGCTGCCGGTTTTGACGCGCAGCAGACCAGCCACGGCATCATCCGTATACCGATCCTGCGCCGTGCCCACCAATCCCGCGATGGATAGACCTTCCGCACCAGCAGCACCGCTCTCGGTGGTCAGATTACGTTGTTGGACGGCCGCCAGCGTGCGTACGGTGAGCCGGGAGCCAGGAGACAGGCCGGAGCAATCGGCCATGGTCAGACCGGATGTTTCGAGACCGAGATCGTTCAGAGTGGATTTGACCGCTTCCGTGCCGCCTTCAGGACTGTTTGTCGCTGATTTCGCCAAGGCGGTGAGTCTGCCGAACTCCTCGGCCAGCGTATTGTCCGAATGCCGCAACGTGTATGCCATGATTTCGGACAGTGTTGCCGAACTCACCGAAGCCAAAGGCGTTTCACCGGATGGAGCGGTGTTTGCCGTCACGTCTCCGGTAACGGCCACGCCGTTCGATTGGAGCAGTTCGGCGAATTTCGCGGCCACGTCGCTGGCGGCGTGCTGGGACAGTTCCGGGTATCCGGCCGAATCATCGGGGTCGGCCGGCGCAGGCGTATCGGCGGTGTATTGGCGGCCTCCATCAATCGCCATTGATGAGACCGGCGTGAAGTAGACGGTGTAGTCGCTTAAGACTGCGCCGCCTTCCGACAGACCTGCCGGAATGCGTGAGTCGCCGAATAGGGTGTCGTCGTACTCGAGATTGACGGAAGTGATGCCTCGCTGGGCGAGCGCGGCCACGGTGGCCTTGGCCAAGGTGTTCAGACCGGCACGTCCGTTGGTATGGTTGGCGTCAGAATCGCCTGCAGACAGCAGCATGTCGCCATTGCCTTTGAGGGTCAACGTATTGGTGCCGTCATCGGATTGGGTGAGGAACACTTGGGTATCCAAGGTGGATGCCATATTCAGGGTGGATGAGGCGGCGAGCGCGGTCAGCGTTTTCAGTGTGGATGCAGGCTCGCGTGGAGTGTTCGACTCATGTTCGGCAGCGACGGTGCCTTGGGCGTCTTCAATGATCACCGACGTATCGTTTCCCACGCCTTGCGCGGACAGCAATTCGTTGACCAGCGCAGAAGCGGCCGTGGAATCAATGGCCTTGTTCGCGTTCAAGGTGCCGGCGACGGTGCCGCCTGATTTGGCGGTGGCTGGATCGGCAAAAACAGGTGCGGCGACGGGCTTCAACGTCAATAATCCGGGGGCCACGTCGGTGATGTCGGCGGCGCAGTACCCCGCGAACAGGGCGATGGGGGTCAGTGCGGAAATGATGACGGTCAGTGTTCGGCGATGCGATCGTTGGGTCCGCCGTTGCGCTTCACGCCGCTGACGGCGTGATACCGCTGTAGATACCATCGTGCTCCTTATGCCAAGGCGATCATTTCTGCAATGAGGCGAACGAGTCGAGTGCTGCCACAATCGAAAGCATTCGCGCATCCATCAGCTTACCGCCCAGCCATGTCCCGAGTGCCAGGATGCCGATGCCGTTGGCCAGTGCGACCGGAATAATCGCCAGCCATATGCCGCCTTCGGCTCCCGTCAGCAGCATGACCAGCGCCACGATGCCGGTGGGCAGCATCAGCAGCAGGCTGCCAAGCACGTAGACGAACGGGAAGAAGCCTTGGGCCATGGCGCGGCCTTGAGGCGCGGAGAACGGCTTGTCCATTGAGGCGACCGGGTACATCAGCACACAGGACGTGACTTCGGCCACGCCCAGGCCGCTCAAGGCGACGCCCATGCCCACGGCGAGGAAGATCAGGCCGGTGACGAGGTCATCGGGCTGCGCCCAGCGGCCGGTCAGTGCGCCGACCAGCACGATGCCGGCAAGATAGAGCAGCACCATGTAGACGACCATGATGCCGACGTAGACGCGCACGCGGCCGATTCTGTCGGTCCGGCCACGCACGCCGGCGATGACTTCCATGGTGAAGCCGCGGCCGTCATATGCGAGCCCGTTGCTTTCCACCACTGACATGAACCAGCCACACCAGATCAGCGACTGCCAGACGACCGCGCTGATGCCGTGCGCCTGGAAGGCGAAGATGATCAGGAACAGGACCGGCATGGCGAAGGTCATGGCTTGGCGGGGGTCTCGTTTGAGATAGGTGATCAGGCGTGCGGACACCGCGCCGGATGCCGAATCGGGCATCCATGCGAATGCGCCGATGCCTTTGGCGGTCTCGGACGGACTGTTTGCGCCGATGGTGAGCCGTTCATGCCTCAGACACCAAGTGCATACGGCGAAGCAGACGATCCATGTGACGGCAAGGATGGCGATGCGGGCGATCAGCACCGCCCAAGCTCCGGTAAGCGCGTCGAACGGCAGTTGGAAGGCCGCACCGAACGGCGTCCATGCGGCGATGGCGGTCGCCGCGCCCCAGGTCTCGGTGTTGAGGCTGAAGGCTATGCCGGAGTTGACCAGAATGTTCGGCAACTGGCAGATGATGACGAAAGTCAGCACGATGAAGATGTAGAACGCGCCTTTGCCGCGTTTGCTGGTCACCAGCGTGGTGGATAGGGCGATGACCAGTTTGGAGATGCTCATCATGGTGATGACGGCCAGCACTGCGGCGAGGAGGGAACTGATGATTACGGCTGGTCCCATATGCCGATAGGCCAGTGTCCAGAGCATCAGTGAGGCCACGCCAGTAAGGGAGGGGATGCCGGACAGGCCGGAAAGCAGCAAGCCGAATTGCAGGTTGCGGTCGGCGATGCCGTAGATCGCGAATTTGCGTGGGTTCATGGTGGAGCCTTCGCCAAGCATCATGAGCTGGATGAAGCCGATGAAGATGGTCATGGTCGCGCCGACCAGCACGACGACTATGTTGACGATGCCTCCGGGACCAAGGATGTTCAGCGGAAAGCCATCCGCGTTCACGGTGAAGGGCGGCAGTATGCCGATGAACCATGCGAGCACGCCGGTGCCGATGATGGTGCCGGCCGCGAGTACAGCGGAAAAGACATAGGCGACGGTCTGCCACGCCGATTTTCGCAGGGTGGCGAGCGTGAGCGTCCAGCGCAGGCGGACCAGGGTGATGGCGGTCTTGATCATTGGCGGGCCTCATCGGTGGGTGTGGCGGGCGTAGGCAGAATCGGCTGAATCGTCTGGGCCGAAGTTGGTGCTTGGGCTTGGGCCTGCCCGCCATCGAGCCACGCGAGATGGGCGGCTTCGTGGCGGCCACCGACTAGTTGCAGGAAGCGGTCTTCGAGTTCTTCGCCAGCAGCGACCTCGTCCACCGTGCCGGCCGCGCATACCAGACCGTCGTTGATTACGGCCACATGCGTACACATCTTTTCGACCAATGCCATCACGTGTGAGGAGATGATCACCGTGCCGCCAGTCTTCGCGTATTCGATGAGAATGTCTTTGAGGTTGGCGCTGGACACCGGGTCCACGGATTCAAACGGCTCATCCAAGACCAGAATGCGCGGGCTGTGAATCATCGCGGAGGCCAGGCAGATCTTCTTGGTCATGCCGGCCGAGTAATCGGTGACCATCGTGTTGGCGGCCCCGGCCAAGTCGAAAGCATTGAGCAGGTCCTGGGCGCGACGCGTGGTCTCCTCGCGGCTCATGCCGCGCAGCATGCCGGAGTAGACGAGCAATTGCAAACCGGTCAGTCGGTCGAAGATCTGGTCGGGCTGGGGCATGACGCCGATCATGCGCTTGGCCGTGTTCACGTCGCTCCACACGTCATGGCCCAGAATCATGGCGGTGCCGGCGTCCGGCACCAATAGACCGGTCACCATATTGAGCGTGGTGGTTTTGCCGGCGCCGTTAGGGCCCACCAGTCCGTAGAACGAGCCGATTGGAATGTCAAGCGCGAGCCCGTTGACGGCGATCTTCCGGTCGAAGTGCTTGAACAGGCCGCGAATGGACACCGCCGTATTCGGGTTCGGCGGCCATGCTTGCGGCTGTGGCTGTTGCGACTGCGAAGACGCGGGAGCGGCGGCTGGCATCATCGGCGGCTGAAATCCGACATTCCTTTGAGTATTGTCTAAGCTCATGCATCTACTCTAGCCCACCAGTCAACCCTCAGCGCAGCACCCCCGGGTTGCTGTTGGATTGCCCCGCTGAGCAGCTCCGGACTAGCGGACTCGGTCAGCCCTTATGTGCGATGGGCTTCCACTGGGCTTTGGCGAAGATGGCCTGGAAGGAAATCGGCACGTAGCTGAGCATGTAAATCGGGAAGCTGAGCACATAGGCGAGCAGCTCCTTGTTCGTGGCACCGATCTGGTCGTGCTCGACAATGATGGTCAATGCAGCCAATGCCATCAGACCCAACACCGATGTGATGATGCCGCTGGACCAACCGGCCAGCGATTGCAGCTGGCTCGACCAACTCACGAAGCCACACGCGGCGAACAGCAAGCCCATCACCGCGCGAATCACGCCCAACACGGTAAACGGACACAGCATCAAGGTGAAGTCGATGCAGGAGAAATCACGTTCGCGAACCGCGCGTTTCAGCAATGCCGAGCCATAATAACGGAATACCTGCAGGAATCCCTTGCTCCAACGCAAACGCTGACGCCAACTTTGCGAGAAGGTAACCGGCTGCTCGTCGTAGAGGATCGCAGTACCGCAATAGCCGATGCGGTCGCCATGCAGAATCGAATCCATAGTGAATTCAAGATCTTCAGTGAGCAGGTGGAACTTCCATCCCTTGTTCCGCTTCATCACCTCGCGGGAGAACATGAATCCCGTACCGCCCACATGGCAAGAGGAACCGAGAATCATACGCGAGTTAGACAGGAATCGCGATTCACGGATGAACCACAGCGCAGAACCAGAAGACACCCAGTTATCCGCCAGATTCACCGAATTACGGTAGCTGGTCAGAATCTTGAATCCGGAGCAGAACGCCTTGTTCATTTCCTCGAAGTAATGCTTGTCCAGCTTGTTATCGGCATCGAACACGAAGTAGGCCTCATAATCATCGGCCACACCGATGTCGAGCATATGCCCCAACAGATACGTCAGCGCATATCCCTTGCCAACCAGTTCAAGATTGTGGCGTTCCACCACATGGCAGCCCAAAGACCGCACCACGTCGGCGGTGTTGTCGGTGCAGTTGTCGGCCACCAGCCAGATGTCGATGAGGTCGGACGGGTAGGTCTGATCGCGAATCGACCCAATAAGGTTGCCGATCACGTTTTCTTCGTTGCGCGCGGAGATCAGCACGGCATACCGGTTGGTCATCGGGGCGTCGGGGAAGCGCACGGGCTTGGCGAACAGGGACATCACGATGCACAGTCCCTGATATATCATGCCGGCACCACCGACGATTACCAGAAGAATATCGAGTACGGAAAGCAGGGTCATCAGCGCCACCCCGCCCTAGGATTGCTGGAGGCAGATTGATCAGACTGCTTGGTTTGCTTGCGTTGCTTGGGCTGCTCAGACTGCTGCGTATCCGCGGCACCACGCTGCGGAATCGCCACGGTGGCGGAATCGTCCAAATCGGATTCTTTCGTCTCGTGTGGCGGAATCGCATAGATCTGTTCCTGCAGCAAACGCAGTTCCTCATTCATCGGCACACGGCTGGTGGACCCCTTGGCCGCACGCGGCATGTGCTCGCCGATCGGCTGCAGCACATGCTCGCCGAACGCTTCGGACGCCTCGACGATCTTGGACTTCTTCTCCGGAGTCGGATCGTTCATCAGTGGTGAGTCAATCAGCTCATAGCGCTTGGTGTACGCACGGAAGATGGCCTGCAGCGATGCGGTGACCGGCAGCGCCAGGAACGCGCCAAACGCGCCGAACAGCGAGCCGAACGCCAGCACCGCGAGGAAGGCGACGGCCGCGTTGATATCCATCGTGCGCTGCGAAATCCTCGGCGAGAGAATCAGGTTCTCGATCTGCTGGTAGACGATGATGAACACCAGCACCGCCACGGCGTACGTCCATCCGCGGTTGCCCCAAGCGAACAGCACCGGCAGCGCGCCGCCGATATAGGTGCCGACCGTGGGGATGAACTGGGATACCACGCCGCAGAACAGGGCCAACGGCAGCCAGTAGGGCACATGCAGAATCTCTAAGAAGATGGCAGTGCAGGTGGCGTTGATCAACGCCAGAATCGAACGGGAGAACAGGAAGGACGAAATCTGGCCTTGGGCCACGGTCCACACCAGCAGGAATCGGCGCTGCGTGTTGGGGGCCAGCCACTGGCAGAAGGAGCGGCGCAGTTTGGGGCCGGCGGCGGAGATGTAATACGTGGTCATGACCACGGTCATGAGGTTCAGCAGGAAGGAGAACAGGCCGCCCACCGTACTCATGGCGGTACCGGCAAAATCGGTGACCCACGAGGTCTGGATATTGTTGAAGATTTCCATGCCGAGATTGCTGATTTCCGGCATCTTGAACGTGGCATACTGGTCCACGAACTCACGAATCTGCTCATACATGGCCGGCAAACCGCGGACCATGGCAATCATCTGCTGTACGAACATGTTGCCAAATAGCGTGAGCAGCACACCCACGACCACGGCCACGCCCACCAAGCTGACGGCGGAAGCCACGCCACGCTTCCAGCCATGAGCCACCAGCGCCACCACCAACGGTTCGACGGCCAGCGCCAGGAACAGCGAGATGATGATGTCGAGCACTAGATAGGAGATGTCGCCCCACGAGCGCCAGCAGAACATGAATACGATGACGGCAAGGGCCACATACAGCAGCGCGCGGCCGAACCATTCCGGTGGCCTACGGGAATCTCCCTTGGCGGGGAACAAAGTACCAAAGTCGATACGATTCTCGTCGTCCGGGTCTGCCCCGGCCTCTGCGGCACCGGTTCTCAACGTGTCGGTGCTGTTTACGTTTCGCACGCGTTCGCTCATGGCTCCCCATTGTAGCGAGGGGTTTGAAGCTCGGATACGCCGGCGGCGTACACCCGCTTTTCTATTGTTGATGTTATGCTCAACGTTTCGATCATCATCCCAGCGTGGAACGAAGCCGAACGCATCCGCGACTGCCTGCTGAACGCCACCCGTCAGACCATCATGCCGCATGAGGTGCTGGTGGTGGACAATCGTTCTACGGACAACACCTGTGCGGTTGTCGAACAGTTCATTGCCGAACATCCTGAGGCCCCGGTCAAACTGTTGCACCAGAACGATGAACAGGGGCTGATTCCCACCCGCAACTTTGGCCTGAACGCCGCGACCGGCGATGTGCTGGGCCGTTTTGACGCCGACTGTATGATCCGGCCTGACTGGGTGGAGGTGGTCTCCGGCATCTTCACCGAAGACCCGGCCGCGATGGGTGCCACTGGTCCGGTGATGTATTACGACATGCCCTCACGCCATTTCGGGTTGAAAGGCGACAATTCCTTGCGCAAGCGAATCTACCGTGCCGATGGCGGCCAGCCGCTGCTGTTCGGCTCGAATATGGCCTTGCGCGCTTCGGCCTGGCATCAGATTGTGAATGAGGTCTGCCGGGATAAGGCCGATGTGATGCATGAGGATATCGATATTTCCCTGCATCTGATGGGCAAGGATCTGAAAACCGTGTACTCGCCGCGCATGATCGCCGCGATGAGTGCGCGACGGATGGATACGTCGTTGAGTTCGTTCCTGAGCTACATGCGACGTTTTAAGAATACGTTTGATGCGCATCCGCAACATACGCGCACGCATAAGCCGGAGGTGTTGTTCACCGCCATGTATCCGGCGATGCATATGTTCTACCCGGTGTGGCAGAAAGTGCTGAATTCCGCGGATATCAATCCGGCTGAAGCCGCGTGGATCAACGAGCAGATGGAACTGGCGGAGGCGCAAGGCAAGCAGCTGTACGACGAGACCCCCACCGACGAAGTCTACGACGAAAAGCACGAAAAGTAGCTAGATATACGAGCCCCCTCTGCTTATGCAAGCTCCCTCTGATAAGGGAGCTGTCGAATGAAGTGAGACTGAGGAAGAGACTGCGACGCAGTCGCTAAAACATTGAATCGGACGCAGGCCGATACCTATTATTCAGCGGCTACGCCGCAACTTCTCTCCCTCAGTCAGCTACGCTGACAGCTCCCTCATCAGAGGGAGCTAATGTTTACTGTCATTGACTGATCACATCAGCGACTTGTAAATCGCGAGGATGTCCTCTTCGGTTGCCTGACGCGGGTTGCCGGGGGTGCACACGTCGTTGAAGGCATCGTGAGCCAGCGGCTCAAGGTCGGCCTCGGTGGCGCCCACTTCGGAAATCGTGGTCGGGTTCTTCAGATCCACGGTCAGCTTGTGGACGGCCTGCACGGCCTCTTCGCGCACCTTCTCCAGGTCGCCGGTGTAGGCGTCCTCAACACCGAACGCATCGGCGATGTCGCGGTACTTCTCACCGGTGAAGTCCTTGTTGTATTCCATGACCGGGGCCAGCAGAATACCGTTGGCCACACCGTGGGCCACGCCCAGACGGCCGCCCAGCGGGTGAGCCATGCCGTGCACCAGACCGAGGCCCACGTTGGAGTAGGCCATACCGGTGATGTAGGACGCGTAGGCCATCTGCTCGCCGGCCGGAATGTCGCCGTCGGCGGACTTGGCCAGGTTCTTGGCAATCATGCGGATGGTCTGCATGGACAGGCAGTCGGACAGGCTCCAGGCACCCGGGGTAATGTAACCCTCGATGGCGTGGGTCAGGGCGTCAAGTCCGGTGGCGACCTTCAGGCCGCGCGGCATCGAGTCGGTCAGATCCGGGTCCACGAAAGCGACGATCGGGATGTCGTGCGGGTCGACAGCCACGAACTTGCGCTTGTTGGCCGTGTCGGTGACCACGTAGTTGATGGTCGTCTCCGAGGCGGTGCCGGCGGTGGTCGGCACGCCGAAGATCGGGACGGACGGGTTCTTGGTATCCGCGACGCCTTCCAGAGAAAGCACGTCGGCGAACTCCGGGTTGGCGGTGATGATGCCGATGCCCTTGCAGGTGTCTTGCGGGGAGCCACCGCCCAGGCCGATCAGGAAGTCGGCTCCGGAGGCTGCGAACTTGGCGACGCCATCCTGGATGCACTCGACCAGCGGATTCGGCTTGACGTTGTCGAACACCTCATACGGCATGCCCGCCTCGTCAAGAACGTCGGTGACCTTCTTGACGGTGCCGGTCTCCAGCAGCACCGGATCGGTGACGATGAACGCCTTGGTGAAGCCATGGGACCTGGCGACGCCCGGAATCTCCTTGATGGCTCCGCGGCCGAAATACGCGGTCTGGTTGAAAATCATGCGATAGACCATAGTGCTCTCCTTTAAGCGACTGTGTGTTCAAGCGAAGACCACGGCATCCATTGCCGCGGCCAACGTTTTCATCATAAGCCCTTTTCCATGCGAGGAAGCACCCACGACACACAATTTTTTCGTCAATATCCCACAACACCGGCAAAACCGGACAGCATGCCGTCCGATGCCCGAAATCCTATTCTTCGGACGACGTGTCTTCTTTGGCGAACACCCACATGACCTCGTCCACGGAATGGGTGTCGGGGAAAATCGTAATCAGGAACCGTTCGCCGTCGTTTCTGACGTAGGCGTACCGTATAGCGCCTTCCCTGCATATCCGGTCGCGGACGTAATCGTAGTCGAACAGCATGCGGAAGCCGTCCCGGTAGGCCGGCGCCACGAATTTGTCGCAATAGTCGAGCAGCATCTCGTGGAAGGAACCGCCATGTTTGTCAAGCATTTTTTGCACATAGCCGGGAACCACGACCGGCCGTTGCGTATCGGCACGCAGATTGACCACATAAGCGATCGAATACCGTGTATTCAAATGCTGCAGCAACGATTCCATGTCTTTGTTGCGTACCAGGATGTCCTCAAGCTGCTTGTTCAACGTGCGCAACTGCCTTTTGCCGCTGCCACTGGCGTAGTAGCGCTTCTTGTCCTTGCGCATCTCGTTTTCCGCCTGGTTGACCAGATCCGGAATATCCTCGCCGTCATCGGATTCGGCCATGCCCACGGACAGCTCGCAACCGTGATCAAGTAGCTCCTGACGCATATATCCCATCTGTCGGGCGCTCTGCGCCATCGAATGGGCGAAACTGATGATCACGAACTCGTCGCCGCCGATGCGGTAGATATTATCGTCGCCGAAATAGGCGCGCGCCGCGTCCGCAAGCTCGCACAGCACCACGTCGCCTCTGGCATGACCTAAATGATTATTGATCTCATGCAGGCCAATCAGATCTATGTACATCACCGTCAACGGCTTGTCATGGGTGGCTTGGATGAATTCCACATCATCGTCGAAAGCGTTGCGGTTGAGCAGCCCCGTCAATGAATCCCGTCGGTACTCCTCGCCGTTCAACCGGACAAAGGACTCTATCGACAGGTTCCGGCCAACCATCACCACGGCCCATGGATCGCTTTCGGAGCATTCACGTGAGGGAATCACCGCGAAGGAGATCATGCCGGTTCTGGCCAGCACCTCACTGCGGTACACTCCGAACGCGGATTTCTGCGAGAACAGCAGCGAACGGAGCGAAGCCAGATCCATATCAGCACGGAACCTGTCGGCATCGTCCGGATGCACCACGCGTTCGGCGATCAGCGTCTGCACGTAGGTTTCGAAATCATCGGTTTCCGGCGTCGGCAGTATGCCATCGCGTTTGACCGCGCGGTACTCGCCCGTCTTCACATTCAGTCGGGAGAGTTCCGCCACGCCATTGGCCAGAATCTCGAAGGTGCTGGCGGCGAGCGTGGACGTCTCAAGCATGGTACGGCCGTTGACGGGCACATAGCTGCCATGCATGAAATCGTTTGACATATCCCAGAAATGCCGGTCGTCGGGACGTTCGGCCAACAGCTTCTCCATCCGTCCCACCGGAAGCGGTTCGTGGAAGTAATACCCTTGGATGTACCGGCATCCCACGGACAGCAGCTGGTCGACCTGCTGTTTGGTCTGTGCGCCTTCGGCGATGACCAGCAGTCGCAGCTTTCTGGCCATGTTGACCACCGATTCGACGATTTTCAGCCCTTTGCTGGCATTGTCCTCATCGAGGTCGATGAATTTCATGTCAAGTTTGATCACATCGACGTTGATGTCCTTGAGCATGTTCAGCGACGAATACGCCGATCCGAAATCATCCATCAGCACCGCGATGTTGTCCGCATGCAGCTTGCGGATGGTGCTTTCCACTTTGGACAGGTTCCTGGCCACGGCGCTTTCGGTGATTTCCGCTTGGAGCAGCCGAGCGTCGACATCGTATTCGTTCAGCAGTCCGGTGAGCGTGTCCGCCACATCCATCTGGTCGATGTCCACCATGGAGACGTTCACGGAAATCGGCACCAGATTGCGGCCCTCACGTTCCCAACGTGCCAGCATCCGGACCACTGAACGCCATACGAACACGTCCAGTCGGGAGATTTGTCCGGCCTGTTCCAGCATGGGAACGAACCTGCCCGGAGATACCACACCATATTTGGGGTGGTTCCAACGCACCAGCGCCTCGGCACCGACGATGGCACCCGTAGCCGCATTGCATTTGGGCTGCAGGTAGAAGCAGAACTCGTTGTTGTCGAACGCACGGTCGATCTCGTCGAACGTCAGCTCCGGCACAAGCTCGTCGGTGGACGGCGTCCTGCCCATTTCCGGTGTGTCAGCCAAACAGATTCCTTCCTGTCACCACGTCCTATCCGTGATATTCACCGTTGTACTGTATCAGGGTGACGTCCTCAACACCCTCGATGGCACGAATCCGCTCGGCGAACGTCATGTCCTTGTCGTCGCAGAACACTTCCACGGCCATCTCCACATGGTCGCCACGCATGGTTTTGGATTTGACGAAGAACTTCGTGCGGCCGAACGCGCGCGTGATGTCGTCCCCGACCGCGTCGGAAGCGTAATGGATCACCGCGATGTACACGCGGCCCTTGTCCTGATGCGAATAGAACAGGGCGAGCATGCCGATCATCACCGCGCCGGCGACCACCACCAGCAGATACATGCCCGCGCCGGCCGCGATGCCGGACGTGATGGCCCAGAACAGGTACAGCAGGTCCATCGGATCCTTCCCGGCGGTACGGTAACGCACGATGGACAACGCGCCCACCATACCAAGCGAGATCACGATGTTCGTGCTGATGGCCAATGTGACCATGCAGGTGAGCACGCACATGCCCACCAGCGTCACCGCGAAGCTGCGCGAATACACGACGCCCGTGTAGAACCGCCGGTATACGCAGTAGATGACGATGCCCACCAGCAGCGCCACCAGCAGGGCCAGCGCCATTTTGGGCACGTTGTATTGGCTGAAGGAGTTCAGCACCGATTTCTTGATCATGTCGTTTACGCTCATGGTTTCGCTTTCTCTTTTGCGATTGTTCGGTTATTACGTTTTCTACGATTGCCGATGTTTTCGGCTGCGCGTTTTCGTCCGTCTGTTTTCGGTCTTCCGCGATACGTCCGACCGGTGCGCTCAAGTCACACGCTCGGCACGTTCCAGCCTTCCTGCCAGTAGTCGAAACCCCGCAGATACGAGGCTTTGTCATAGCACAGCACGTATTTCGAGGCGGCCGTTATCTCCTGCGCCTTGCCTGGCAGAATGTCACGCACGATCTGCGGCAGGAATTCGGTGAATTTGACCTCCATCACCAGCTTGCCCGGCTCAAAGCACGGGCAGGGTGGGCAGGGTGCGGTCGAAGATGTCGAATCCGTCGACCGCGGCGCGCACGTCCATGTCGAACGTGACGCGCACCGTGCCGGCGTCGAGGATCCATGGCTCGCGTTCGTAGTCGACGATCACCCGAGGCCGCAGCACATTGCTCACGTATTCCACGTAGAATTCCCGGCACAGCTGATGCTCGCTGTGTTCCATGAATCCGACGTCGCCGGCCAGTATCCGGTCGAACTGCTCGTGCGTGAGCGGCGCGTCCTCCTTGTAGATCCAACTGTCGCTTTTGCGCTTGCGTTCCAGCTTGATCACCCGGTCGCTGTAGTCGTAGATGCGGATGCGGTATTTTTTACGTGTCAGCACGCCGTCCACTTTTTCTTGGTAGGCGGTGTTCCAATAATCGTCGAAATACAGGCTGCGGATTGTATAGCTGCCGTCACGGGCATGGCTGTCATGGTCGAGCAATGGTGCCATGCGCACGTTCAGGTCGGCCTTCTGACCGTACGAAATCAGATATTTGAGCTCGTGACGGTAACGTTCCTCGCAGCGGCGTGGCGGCATGGCAAGCTCCTCGCCGATACGCCGCCCGACGCGCCGCCCGATTCGCCGCAGCAGCGACGTCGAGGTCTCATCACTGCCCATTGTCGTCCTCCACGACCTGGCCGGACTTGATGTAGAAGCATCTCATGCCGTACGTCTTGCCATGTTCCGTGACGTAATAGTTGAAGGCGTCCTGCATCTTGCCGGAGGTGTTGCGCGCACGCACCCGAACGAAATACTGTCCATCGGACGGCAGGTCCATCACGATTTGGGGCAATGCCAGATTGGTCTTGCTAAAGACGACGTCCTTGCATAGATAGTCCTTGGCCACGGTGATGTCGTAGCTCAGATCCTCGCCTCGGAAGTCGAACGAGGTGTCCCAGTTGATTTTGAGCTTGCCATTGTCGGCTTGCGGCGTGCCGATGAAGAACGGCATGGGCTTGTCGTAGCTTTCCCGGTAGGTTTTGTAGTTCTGCTCGATCTCATCGTGCAGTTGCCCGGCCACCACGTCATACTGCGCGCGGGTCAACGGCTCGTATGTGGAATCCGGCGTTTTCCACAGGTACTGGTTGGTGATGGATTCGTAGTGGCTCACCATGCCGTTGATTCGATTGGCGTTCATGTAGTTGTATTCCCGTTTCACCGCCGTGTCGAGTTCGTCGCGGAACGACTTGGTTTGCAGGCAGCGGCGGAACAGCACGTTGCCCCAGTAGTTGCTGACGCCCTGTTCCCAGCTGGAACCTTCGGACGTGTTACGCAGCTGGTTCTCCTTGCGCATGAGCATGCCGTCATTGTCCCAGTCCAGCACATAGAAGGTGTCGGAATTCGTAGGGCTGTACAGGTACATGTTGCGGCTCTGCGTGTCGGTGTTGCCGGTCAGCAGCTGGAACGCCATCCAGTATGCGAGATTTTCCGTATCGAAATATTTGCCGAGGATGCTGCTCATCGGCACCGAATAATCGTTGAGCTGGTTGAGCATGGCGATGAGTTTGGTATGGTCGCTGTTGCCTTTGACCTCCAGCTTCTCCTCGAATTTCGACAGATTGTATTTGGGATCGTCGGCGAGTCTGATCACGTCCGCGTCGCGTTGGAATTCGAAGTAGTTGACCTTGTACAGCTGGCCGTTCTTGTCGAGGCCGTGCGCTTGGAGCGCGCTTTTGTTGAGCTGCTCCACCTGCGTGTACAGGCCATAGTCGTCGAAGGAGTTGGAACCGGAGGTTTCGTCCTTGACGTACAGGTGCACGAATTGCGTGCGCAGTCCCATCATCTGGTCGATGCCGCGGATCAGGTCGTATGCCATCTTGTTGCGGAATCGCAGCCCTTCGCCCATATGCTTGTTCAATGCGATGGTGCGCTGCCCGCGCCATTTGCCTTTGCCGCTTTTCAGCTCGATTTTGTAGTTCTTCTGCTTATTGAGACTGGACGACTGGCCGCGCACCTGCACGGTGGCGTTCGGCGCTTTTCACCGTAGCCGAGTTCGCCGGATACAGGCCCCTGTTCGTCGCCGACCTGCAGCAGACCGTTGACTTGGTACCGGTTGGTGCGCATGGCCGCGTAATCATCCACGGAATACTGGTTGATTTCGCTCCAACTGTGGTCGGTGCCTTCCGACTTGTTGCCGCGCGAGACCGTCAGATACATGGTTTCCACACCGCTGTCGTCATACACCTTGTACAGCGAGTCGTTGTCACGCAGATGCGCGCCGTCAAGCCCCTGCGTGGCGCTTTTCTTGACTTTCTCATGCTTTCCTTGCGATTGCGCCGCCGATTTGTCTGCCGTGGAACCACTGTCCGCAGCGTTTCCGCAGGCGACGCAGGAGAACGTCGTCACGACCGTGGCGATGATCGCCACGCATTTGAAATGGCATTGCGGCCGCACGGCCGATTACCCATCGTCATTCGTCCGTTCCTTTCCATGCTTTCCACGCTTTCCCTCATGATTCCTTCCGTCCGAAAGTTCCATGCAGCCGTTCGCCGAATTCGTCCAACGCTTCGCCCAGTTTCGTAAACCATCCGCGCTTTTCGGTCGCCACAATCGGCTGCGCGCCGAGCACACGATACGGCAGATTTTGGGTGGACACACACCATCGCCCAGCTGCCGCTC